>ERZ773150.103-NODE-103-length-98921-cov-9.700868_pt1 | contig 98921 bp, 89 predicted proteins | sample MGYA00580845_ERZ773150 | MGnify/ENA primary metagenome ERZ773150 (study PRJEB29015, sample SAMEA2737848) | human gut metagenome | biome: human gut; feature: human-associated habitat; material: faeces | place: China | collected 2012 ...
CCATTTGGCTTTTGTCTAAATGATACAACTCTTTTGAGTTTTCAGATACGCTCTAGTATAACACCTCAAAAATGCCGCCCCAAAGCATCGCTCCGGAGCGGCATGTCATACTGATCTTTAATTATTCACCGTATTTTTCCTCGTAAAGCATTATAAGCTCTTCAAGATCATCACTGCAGCCGATCTTGCTTCCTATGCCCGAAAGCAGCTTTTTGATGTCGGAAAGGCTTGCCGTGCCCTTGTAGTCGCTGTCTTTAAGTATAAGCCCGAACTCGGTGACAGCGCAGGCAAACCTCATTCTTGTGCTCATCTTCTCCGCAGGCGAGTACAGGCTGCCCTTTATGGCTGCGGATATCATTCTGGACTTTGTTTCCTCCGGGAGCTTGTAGCGCACCTTTAATGTACACCACTCGTCGGAATTTTTGCCTGTGTTTTGCTGATATTTAAGTCCGCCTGTTTTGCTGCCGTCGGCGGGGATTATCTCGTAAAGCACGGTCACGCTGTGACCTGCGCCCACATCTCCTGCGTCCTTGGCATCATTTTCAAAGTCCTCATTGTTAAGTCTGCGGTTGTCATAGCCCACCAGACGATAGCTCTTCACGTTTTGGGGATTGAATTCCACCTGTAGCTTAACGTCCTTGGCAATGGTGTAAAGGGTGCTGTTACGCTCCTCCAAAAGTACCTTTCGTGCTTCCTTTGCGGAATCGATATAGTGATAGCTTCCGTTGCCGTTGTCAGCCAGAGCTTCCATCTTCTCGTCCTTGAGATTGTCCCCGCCGAAGCCCAGAGTGGTGAGATATATGCCGCTCTCACGCTTTTCCTCAATAAGCTTCACCAGCTCGTCGGTATCGGTTATGCCCACGTTAAGGTCGCCGTCGGAGGCGAGGATAATGCGGTTGTTGCCGCCCTCGATGTAATACTTCTCAGCCAGCTCATATGCAGCCCTTATGCCGCTTTCGCCGTCAGTACAGCCGTTTGCATCAAGCATACCTGTCACAGTTTCCACAGTCTTTGTCTGATTGCCCCTTGCCCCTGCAAGAACAATGCGCTCATTGCCCGAATAGGTTATGACGGAGATCCTGTCATTCTCCGTCATAGTGTCCATAAGAGTGTTTACTGACTCGATTACCAGCGGCAGCTTATCATTGCTGTACATTGAACCGCTGACATCAATAAGGAACACCAGATTTGAATTCGGAGTTTTCTCTTCGGGGATATCCCTGCCCTGAACGCCTATCATCATAAGCTTGCTGTCCTTGTTCCAGGGGCAGTCGGAAAGCTCATAGGTAAGGGAAAAGGGTGACTCGCCCGTGGGCTGAACATAGTTGTAGTCAAAATAATTGAGCATTTCCTCAATGCGGACAGCATCTTCGGGAATAGTATCTCCGCCCTTTATGAGCCGCCTGAGATTTGCATATGAAGCCGTATCCACGTCAGCGGAGAATGTGGACACAGGGTCGGTAGCGGCATTTTTATAACCGCTTTCCTTTGCGTCGGAATATTCCTCGGTATTTTCGGCATAGCGCTCACTGTCATAATAATCATCTGTTTCTTCCAATATTTCCGAACCCTCGCTAGCAACGCCCTCTCCCGCATCGATATTGCCCCCTTTTTCCGTTACCGGTGAGGGCGATATCCTGAGCTTATATGTGTTTGAAAAGTCCGACTCGACTGTCCTTCCGTCATCGGTCAATGCCAGAGCATTTATGCGGAACTCGCAAGCCTCGTAAAGGTAACAGTGATATTGCGTATCAAATGTCAACGTCTTTTCGGAAAATTTCTTTTCTCCCTTTTCCCTTATATAGACCTTATAATATATGGCATTTTTCACAGGCTCCCAGTTAAGCTCTACACTGCCGTTTCTGCTGCTGCGGCTGCCTTTAAGCCTGGGCTTTGTGCTTTCAAAAGCCTGCACAGCCTTCCGGTCAGAGGAAACAGTGGATAAGCTGCTGCTGTCCGAAACGTTTGAATAATCGGACTCCACCATTTCGTCATCATAGGTAAATGTCACAGCGGTGACGCAGTAGGACGTAAAATCCGCAATATAATCATTATATTCATTCTCAAAGGTCGAAGCAGCCAGCTCGTAATCATCTTCATCAAGTATTTTGTAAACATTGTAATACAAAGCATTTTTCACAGGCTTCCATTTAAGCTTTGCCTCAGCATATGCGCCTGAGTAACCGTTAAGCATATAATCATCTGTCTGCTCATAGGTGACAGTAAGCCCGGGCTTTGATTCCTTAAAGCTCTTTACCGCCTTTGCGTCGGAAGAAATTGGTGTGGGAAGCTCATTCATATCTATCTCAGCCGATGTATTCCCTGCCATGGGTACAGTTCCTGCCGCAATAAGCACTGCAAGTAAAAATGACGCTGCCTTTTTCAAAATACGACACTCCTTTATGACAAATGAAAATCCAAATAACATTTTGTAATTTCATTATACAACATATTACCGATATTTTCAACAATTATTAAATTTTGTAACCGTATTTTGATAAAAAAAGAGCGGAACAAAAAGGATTGCGCCCATATAGAAGTTTTATCACAGTTACTATAAGCAAGACCTTTACAGCAAGCTATGAAACAGAACAGGCAGAGTCGGAATTGACTCTGCCTGTTCCTAGTTATAAATAGATTATTTTTTACTTGCAGATTGTCTTGGCTGTGAGTCAATTATAAACAGAAATGGTGAATCATCTCCCGCATCAACTTTATTCTTATATAGTTCTTTTATCTTACTTGTTCTTCTTGGATTACCAAGTTGGATATATACATAGATTCTATTATTGGTATTTTCAGCTTTTGCGTATTCTTCAATTTGAACTTCAAAACCATGCAAGTATTGATCATTTGTAGAGAGCTTTATTTCTATTACCGTCTTATCATTTCCTCGACTTAGCTTCAAATCCAATGCTCCCGATCCTTCATTGGCTTCAAATGACATATCAATATTATTATTGATGCAATAATCTCTGCCTTTTAAATCAATTAAACGTTGTATATCTTTTTCTCTCGAAGCACTTGGGAATTCTTGGATCATTTGCCACCCCTTATGCATTTCAACCCATTCTTTAAATGGTTCTAAGATTCTAAATGCTGCCTGATAACTACTAATTTGCGAGCTGTCATCATGCATTAAAAAATTATAGACACCGCTTCTATTGATCTTTTTGTAGGCAGTAGCAGCTTCTCGGCTAACTATCATATCGTTAATTCGATAAAGTGCTACTCCTTTATATGTATGAGTAAGATTGCTTTTATCAACTGAAATGCATATAATTGATTTAGAATCAATGTCTATTATCTCAATTTGGAGTGTGATCGTAGGTACAATGGCAATTGGATTGTCGTTTTCCCTTTGAATCCTTGATTTAATTGCACTTATATAATGTGATTCACAGCCTATTATTTCCCCATTATCAGAAACACCCATTAATAGATGTCCACCTTTTGTATTAGCAAAGGCACACATAACACGAAATATATTTGTGAAATCTTTACATTTACCTGTTTTGAATTCTAAGGTTGATGATTCACCCTTGCTGATTAGCTTCATTACAGTTTGTTTATTCATAATTCACCTCTTAAAGGTTTTATCGGTAATATTTTTAATTCAAATACTTCTCCTTCCAGCGCTGATAATATCCAATAGATTCTTCAGAAATATCCTCATACTCATAATCAGCCTTGAAATTGCCTTCATCGTCAACTATAAGTGTCATAACAGACCATGTATCCTTCTTGCTCAATTTCTTACGGATAGGCATTATCTGGCTGTCGATCAAAGCGAATGCCTTTATTATATCACGCTTGCTTATACCTTTAAGCTTGAAGCAGTCAGTATATACTCCATCGCCTGAGTCAACAAAGTATTTCATACTGTAACTATTCTCGCCGTACTGTGCGTAGAATACTACCTTATGCCAATCATCGGGCAATACCTCCTGCAATGTATTAAATATGCTCTGGTATGGTATATCTTTCATTTGACTTCACCTCTTGGAGTGTTAAAAAATGTTGTTGTAAATTCTTCTCCGTTTATAGAGTAGCTTACTATAAAGCTGTCAGGTCGATATGATTTTCCAGGATAATCAAGCTCAACACGCATATATACGTCTTTACCTGCAACGACTTCATTAGCAAGCTGTTTCTCTAAATCATGATATGCTCCACCACCTCTATTTAAGGTGCTATCTTGAGCAACAATGTTTTCCATTCCATTAGAACCGTTAAATTGATCCCCAATAATATGACCTCTATCATCTGTTTCTTTCTCGTCGCCCTTGCCAATTTCAGCCTTCGTATCTCTGATTGTACGATAATTATCATGATCCTTTATCTGGAGTTTACCTTCAGCTGAGACTTTTCGTCCCTGATTATCTGTTTCAAACTTATACCCATTGATTTCATAGGTGTTGTTGGGTACAAGGTCATTATTAATACGATAAACATCTCCGTTGTCATCGGTATATTGACGTTCGCCGTCAATGTCGTAAACAGTATTAGGCTGTAGGGTATCATTCTCTCCGATTTCCTGTGGTATATCTTGTGCCTTAGCAGAAGATTCACCGATTTCTTTTGGCACATCGGAATAGCTACTCTTATTCTCGCCTATCTCTTTCGGAACTTCAACAGGCTTGACTTCCGAGATCTTCGCAGGAGTAACATCAGATAATACATCTTTCATGTTCATCATTACATGATACCCCCATTCATTCCGAAATATTGGTATCTGCGAGCAATATCCCAACAAGTTTCCTCACGATTGATAGCAATGCAAATATACTGCTGAACTGTATCTATCAGCTTATCATCGCTGTCAAGCGAGAATACACTTCCAATAGACCGACGTACACGGATGAGACCGACTTCGTTGTTTTCAGCGTTTCTGAGAAGCATTGCGGTTCTATGTCCGCCGAATACATTATAAGCAACAATTAGCTTTTCTTCCTCGGTAAGCGATTCATCTGCAAGTCCTTTACGGAGGATACGCTTTGTGTTATCGCCGTTTTCAAGCCTGTTTATCCAATCAAACACTTCTGCCTTTTCTTCGTCAGACAAAGCTATTTTTTCGGAAATGCCGTAAATACTCAGCAAAAGATGATAAGCAGATATATTGCTCTCTTTCTTACTGAAAGAATATTTACGTTCCTTGTCATACTTTTCAGACTTGCATAATACCGCTTCTATCCAGTCATTCTGATGAATTACCGCAACAAATGCAGGCAGTTTCGCAAGTTCCTTTATCTGAACATCAGATAGTGCTATTGATTTTCCGACGAGCTCGCAATCGTGTTCGTCAGGCAAACGGAAAATGATCTTTGTATTGGTATTACGAATAACAGCTTCATCAAGCATATCGGGAGCTTGGTCTGCAATGATAAAACCTTCGCCGTATGTACGCATTTCTGCGATTGCATTTGTGAGCATCTCAACAGACTTGCCCTGTAAATTCGATGATTCCTGTGCCTGAGCAAAGGAAGTTCGTCTGAGGAGATTGTGAGCTTCCTCCAATACAGTAATATGCTGTAAGCTCTCATTCATCTTATTGGGCTGCATACGGTATTCCTGCAACTTCATGATAAGAATGCCCATAATAAGCGATTTGGTCTCAACAGAGCCTACTCTGCTTATATCGACAATGACATTCTTGTCAAAGAGAGCTTCGTTGCTTATCTCCTTAGTAGAGCAGAATATCTCACCGTTGATACCGTTCGTCAGGAATTTTACTCTTGTTATCAAAGCTCCCGAATAGTCGCTCTTGGTATCTGCGGAATACAGAGACTCGCTCATAATTTGGGGCAACACCTTTATCAAATCAGCGAATGTCGGGAAATCATCGCTGTAATACGCAGGATTTGAGAATATCCAGCCTTTATCCTTGTATACTCTCTCTATAGCATCTTTCAAAACGGCTGGCATAGCTGCATACATGGGCCAGCAGGCATTGAAGATCTCAACAAGGCGGTCAATATGCTCCAGAACATTGATATGCTTCGGGAATGAGAACGGATTTATATGCAGAAGCTCGGTGTACATTGGATTAGTCCCGTATACACTGACATCATCAAATCCGCCGAGAACATTTTTGTATTCGCCCTTTGCAGGCTCGATAACAAGAAAATGCTTATCCTCCTCATATATCTGTTCAAGCAGATTATATATGAAATTTGACTTACCTGTTCCTGTTGAGCCTGTTATGAATGTATGAGCGCAAAGACTGTCCATATCAAGTTTTACACGGATATTCTTATCCTCTTTACGCATATGATATACATTGCCTGCGATGAGAGTTTTTTTGGGTTTTTCACTTGGCGGAGTGAATTTCTGAACTTCTCTTCCAAATGCAACGCTTTCAAGAACAGGAAGACCGCTGACAGACTTTTTCGGAAGATTAAGCGAATATGCAAGCTCTCTGCCTGTAAGTGATACTGTTGCATTAACGTGAGGCGGATACATCAGCCAATCCGTATCGAATGACGGATCATCGGGAGCAATATCAAGCTCAAATTCGGGATGCTGTAATCTCCTGATAAAATCCATGATGTTGGCTATATCATCTTTCCGTTCTTCACGGTATTCCCATAGATTAACGGCAGATTGCGACAAATATGAATTCTCGCCTTGTGTTAAGGCAAGATACATATGAGCAGTATTATTGGCGATTATAGGACTTTCAGACATAAAGTAGGCAGAGAAATCCCACATACCGAGTGCTGTACTCTGTTCCACACGCTTTATCTGCTTTTCTATAAGCTCAAGCGTATTCTTAACATCATAATTTATGAAATTTTGAGTGAGGGCATCATTTTTGCCCATAAGAACCGTAACATTAGAAGAACGGGAGAAGTTAACGCCGAAGTTCATTCCTATATTCGTAGCAACGCTATGGGCTGTTGAAGCCATTCTGCCTATCGTATCAGTAATCGACTTGCCCTTTGTAACTGTATCAGCAAGACCTTTAGCCGCCGTTTCAGCGTGAGACAGTCCCTGTGTTGCGGTTTGGGTTATCGTATGACCTGATCCACTGGTATTGGTAGTCGATGTACCTGAACCAGTCGTATTGGTAGTGCTACTGCTTGTACCTGTTTGATTTGCAGTGCTATTGCTCGTACTTCCCGAGCCGCCTATACCAAAAGGAATAATACTTACATTTCCTGTTTTTGAATCAGTATAGGTAACAGAAGTATTCTCTCCTGTCATGTTGGCTGTACTGGTATTAGTACTTGTTCCTTGACTTGTCGACTGATTAGTGGTATCACTTGTACCAGACGAGGTACTACTGTTTGTACCGTCTGTTGTGCTATCAGTAGATGAATCCGTATGTGCTGTACTATCGCTGGCAGTCGTTCCTCTTGAACTGTTTGTGCCTGCGGTAGTAGTATCTCCTATCTGTCTGCCTGCTGAACCGCCGAGATTTGCTCCGAATGTTGCCGATGAACCTACCGCTGTGGTCTCTGAAAGCGTGAATGTAGTTGACCACGTTGAGAATGGCGCTAACTTTGAATACAGCTCGCTGAGAGCATTTTTCCTTTCAAGCTGCTCTTTTACGGGTGTTGCAAGAAGAACAATAGTATATTCTTCAAGTTCACTGCTCGGAACAATACCGTCAATGAGCTTTTCCATACTTTGACTTATAAACTTTTCTGACTTCTCGGACGCTATATTGGACACGATAGCAACTGAGGACTTTTTTATGTCCTTTAAAACAGGAATAACGCCTGCATTCAGCTTGTCATGCGGCAGCTTCTTGATCTCTGCGCCGGGAAAGTTACCCAACAAGGACGATTCAAGTCGCTTTCCGAACATATCAGCGATATGAGGAGTATCCTTTTCGCTATTGTTGACAACTGCGAAATAAACCGTAGTACCGCTAACTCGGCGATTGAAGATGAGTGCGATATTGCAGTTTTCCTCTGAAAGAACATGATACATATTCGTGAGCTTATCAAGATTATCCTCAGTCGGATCAGTGACCCACTTTGTCACCTCAAAATAGCGGATACGGTTATCAAGACTTCTCTCATCATCAGCTTCACCGATAAACATCGGTTTGTAAAGCTCTGAAAGCTGAGGGAGATACGCTTCATAGGCTTCAATGGCATACGAGCCTAACAGTCTTTCGATGCTTTCGGGATCGGTCTCAGGCTTTTCCATGAGATAAGCATTACGCTTTTCCTCTATCTTTTCAAGCTGTGCAGAGCTTAGTCCCGAAGCCTTTGCGACAATATTACCGCCTTTGTTTGCGACCTTTCCTGCTATTTTACCTGCTCCGCTTTTGATAGTTGCCAATATAGCCATAGTGTACCCCCATTTCTATGAACCGCTTACTCTGCCTGTATTTCTAACAGACGGCAAACATAGTCTTTCGTATCTTCAAGTAATTTAAGATGCTTTTTCTTTTCTTCAATAATCTGGTTAAGCTCTCCAATCTTTACTTCCCAATCATGAAGATCGGTATTGAAAGTACAGAGCTTAGTCTTGATGCTTGCAACAAGCGCTTTGCTCCATTCTTCAAAATATCTGCTGTTATTACTGCTTACACGCTCGATTTCCTGCATAACAACATCATCAAGTGTCTGAACAAGGTTTTTACAGCAAGTTCCGTTATCATATTTATCTTTGCCGAAGAACGTCCGCCTTACAGCGTGGATAGAGCGCAGATCAAATTCAACTACTGCTCTTGTCATGTTCTCCATGTTCAGCAGTATTGAGTTCATGATAGCCTTCTGTTCATCATTGAGAACATCGCTGTCGGTGATTATCCCCTTACAATCAGCCTTGAATGTCTCGGTAGCATTTTCCCAGAATGATCCGATAAGAGCATTGGCGATAGAAGAAAATGCGTTAAGAAGTGCATTATATCTGTATCTAACCTTGCTTTCCATTCTGCGAAGTGCTTCGTCCATATCGAAGCCCTGTTGTTCTTTCAATGCGGAAATATTCTTCCATTCCTGCTCAAACTCTGTATAGATGCTGAGCTTGCGGATTTGCAGGAAGTTTGTATATACAAGACCGTTCTCAGCCTTAAATCCATCAAAGTTTTGTCCAATACTTTGTCTGAACTCAACTGATTTACTGCTCGCTGTCATACTTTGCTTGCTGTCAAGTGATTCGGCAAGGGTACGCTGTTTCTCATCGAATAGTGTCTGTGTAGAGATAAGCTCATCGTCACGTTTACGCTCAATTTCACGGACGTTATCCTCACAAAGCTGAATGGCTCTTTGCAGATACTCAGTAGCACGGCTGCATTTGTTACAAAGTGCGTATCTAAGAGCATAATCCGATATTTCATGCTCGATGCTTGCAAGACCGCTGTTGATGAAAAGAGTGGTATCGGATACAGCACCTTCTTCAACAACAGGAGCGACTTCCTTGCTTTTATCAATGATATTATATTTGTACAGCACCTTATCGCCACGGGCGAATTTTCGGTACCTGTCATCATAAGCGTCAAAAGCGTCTTCATCTATCCATGATGTTTTATCATCTGGATCGTCTTTTTTGCTTGCAAGAGCTATTACAGATGAGAGAAAGAATATCCTTGTAGACTTCCATTTGGTAATCTTTAAGCTCTGATAGCGCTCACGCTTCTCGGACAAGGAACTTGGTGTAAGTATATCTCCCTTATTTACAACAATGATCGCATTCGATGTATCTAAGGATTCTCCTGTCTCTTGGATGAGATCAAGAAGATTATTGTTATCGGTATAGTCCATTGTGTCGGGAGTAGTCAAGAGAATAAGCAAGGCGTTAGTCTGCTTGCTGAGTGACTCCCTAAGAATATCAAAATGCTTCTTGTTACTGTCGGAATTTGATCCGGGAGTATCATAGATAACAAACTGATAATGGCTATCAAAGTATGTCACCTGTTTGAAAGGTATGCTTATATCTATCCTGCCTATTTCTGTAAGCAGTTTGCCCTTGTTAAGCCAGTCAAGGAAGCGATGCATATTCTTAATTTCATTATCTTCCTTCCCATCTGTGAAAACTGCTCCGATTTCTGCATTGACCTCAGACGGACAGCTATCTGAAACAGTATACTCATCATTGCTGAATGATACGGTTATAGCTTGCCCAGATACCTCAAATGATATGGAGTATGTATCACTGCAAGTGATCTTAAACATCTTTGCAGTTGTCGGATCAGACGAGCTGGGCAATATCTCATAACCAATAAGGCTGTTGATAAACGCCGATTTGCCTGCACTGCAAAGACCTGTAACGCAGATAGCAATAGATTCATCTATGGTATCTCTGTACTTGCTTATCTCAGCAGCAATCTCGTCTTTGATATACTCACTATCTTCAAGAGTGGAAATAACATCATCAAAGCGAGTTTCAATCTGCTGCATTACATAGGGAGCTTCATTGAAATACTGCTGATTCTTTTCGCTTACAATATTACAATCAGCGAAATATGTGGATATGACACTTTCTAAAGCATCATAATCGTCCTTGTTTCCGATGAAATCAATGTGAAGTCCTTTGTTGCCTGGATTAAAATGCTTGTTCAGAAGCTCGACAATCTCATATGCACGATTCTGGAATGATGTTTTTGTAAATTTATCATTTATCAGTTCTGAGCTGTATTCAGCGGAAAGCTCGCTGATATTGACAAAACTGTCGTTTTCATAGCATTCGTAGATAATCTCTTTGGTATAGGGATTACAAGTGATCCTCATCTTATATGCGTTTTCCATATTTACCCCCTGAACACATAAGTTTAGTAGCGCAATTCATAATCTGCAAATGTAATAATTTACAATTATTCATAATATATTATACCACAAATTTGGTGAAAAAGCAATCCGTTTCTGCAAAATTCTACAATATAAAAATGGATTCCACTGATCTTTTTTCAACAACTAAACTCCCACCGGAATCAAAGGTCTCTACCAGATAGATTTCTGACTTGCTTTCCCTGTTTCAAAGCATACTGCACCGTTTTATACGCACCACCACTCTTATGCTGAATACAGCACACGACCAGGTCTGAACGGTCAACCATACACCTGTTACGAACTTGTATCGCAGACTTATAGTGTGCATTAGATGATTCCGAGCATATCTCCACCTCATCATAGTAACTGAGATAGCTCTGCTCGTTGTCACGGTACTCGGCTTTCATATACGGCAGTACAAGGATAATTGATGTGTTACCGTAGCCGTATCGCTTAACGGCTCGTCTGATTGCCGATGCTGTCAACAGGTCAAATTCACCGTCCCGTCCTATGAGAAACTCGACATACTCCTTTTGCGTTATGAGATCATGCAGGAGTTTATTAAGTTTGCTTTCTATCTCTGCCGCTCTTTCTACTTCACGGTGTCCAAAGAAACTAACAGTGTATATATCCATAGCTATCACCTGAAAATGTCATTGCTCATCTTTCTAATGATACTTCTACGCATACTGTCTAATATATTTTGATTATAACATATTTTATAAGATTATTCAAGAGTGAACAACATATTTCCTTTGAGTATAGCTGATTTCTTTTGCTGTATTATAGTAGTAAGAGGTGATTTAGCTATGACAGACGATTTTGTAAGGAACAGAATAACTCAGCTCCGGCTTCAAAAAGGTGTATCGGAGTACCAAATGAGCTATGATCTTGGTCATAGCCGTGGATATATATACAACATCTCATCGGGAAAGTCCCTGCCGCCGCTATCAGAGCTGTTTGCAATATGCGATTACTTTGGCATCACGCCTGCCGAGTTCTTCGATGACAGCATTTCAAATCCTGAGCTGATACGGAAAGCGGTTGAGGGCATGAAGCAGCTCGATGATGGTGATCAGTTGATGATTTTGAATCATATCAATAGGCTTTTGAAGTAGAGGAACAGATTATATGGATATTGATGCAAATATTTATAAAATGAATATTCAAGGATTACCGCCATTTGACGAAAAAATGATTTTCTACTATGATGAAACAGGGAATTGTAGAAAATTTACACTTACGGAAAAAGGTTTTAACGATTCTAATGCAGTTTACAAGAATTTTATTTTGGGCGGTATAGCGTTTGTGAATACTCCTGACGAAAAACTATTGTCACAATTGTATTCCAACTTGGGATTTGTTGAAGGGGAGCAGCCTGAATTAAAGTTTAAAAACCTATACCACAAAAGCAAAGATTTTCTTAACTTTATAGAAAGCCAGAGAGCATCTGATTTTTTATCTTGGTTAGATAGTAGTGGTGTATATATTCATTATTTAACATTAAACAATTTATACTATTCATTAGCGGATATTATTGATTCTCTTGATGCTGAAATAATCAGCAGATGTAATCGAGAATTGAAAAATGCATTATATAACTATGTTGCATCAAACACAAATGAAATAATACAAGTCCTTTACCGTCATAAATATCCCAATATAACTGATGTTTCTCAGTTTGTTGATGATTTAGTAGCCCTAATTTGTGGAAACAGAAAATCATATTTTCTTAGCATAATTTGTGATGAACTTGTAAAAGCTAAGAAGAATAACGAATTAGTATTCATTCAAAACAACAAGCCTTATATACTAATTGAAGAATACTATCAATTCTATTTAAGCAGAATAAGCATATTTAGCGAATCGGAGAATGTTTTTGATGAAGAAACTACCATTCAAAAACATTTAAGCAGTATTAATCTACATGATAATGATAAGACTTTGAAAAACTATCATTTTACAAAGTCAACAAAATCTAAGTTTGTTCAGATTTCTGATATGCTTGTCGGTTTATTGGGAAGGTTGTTTGTATTCTTAGATGATCATAATAAAGAGGAAATAATTGAGATTGCAAATACTATCAATGAGAAACAGATTGATAATTTCAGCACCATTTTCAAACTTATTATTCGATCAAATAATAAGTCACCTCTATTAATATGCGATATAAATTCAAACAGAAGTATTATTGATCGTGAGAAAAAGTTGAAAATTCTTGCTCATATAATTGAATAGTTACTTGTATAACAAAGAGCGAGTTGCCGTTACTGACAACTCGCTCTCTTTGTTTATTAGCCCTCGTCCGAACATTCCTTCAGCCCGTGCAGTAGCTGAATGTATACGCACTCCGCTCGGTCATGTTCCTCGCCCTCAGTGGTCATCATGAGTTCAAGAAAATACGCTTCCGCTTCTTCATAGTCCGTCCAGACCTCACGCCTGCCGTTGCAGACAGTAGTGACTGTGTTCGCTTTTGGCATAGCCAATTCGGGTATTGCTAACATATACTGCACCTCCAATTTCATAGTAACCATATTATAGCCTACAATGATTTCAGAGTTCAGCATATCGGGATAATTGTAATAATTCTTGTGCAGGGCGCAGCAATATCACATTTTTCTCGGTGCAATACGCCTATTATTCAAGGTCATTCCGCTTACGCTTCTGCTGTTGTCCTCGGCTCTGTTCATGGCGGAGATATTCCTCTATGGTTCTCGTTGCTTCGTACAGCTCACGGGACTTCTTATCCGCCTGATTGTATTCCGTATTTTTCTTCGCCAGCTTTTTCTGCAAAGATGTGATCTGCTTTTCAAGATTTTCCACCTTCGGTATCGTGCCTGACGGGTAAAGCTCCAATACCTCTTTTCGTGTTTCGTAATACTCAGCAATTTCGCCGCTGTGTTCCTTACGGTATTTCTTTTCGTCCTTACCGCCGAGAGCTTTCAGCTCCTCACCGATATGCTTGACCTTGCGATATTTTTTCAGCACTTTGAGCTTCTCTTTCAAGTCCTCAATCTGAGTGTGCAGGTCATTCAGTTCACCAACAAGATGTGTTCGGTAAATAAACGCCGCCATCGCAGCACCATGAACCTGATCCGGCTCAACACCGTATGCGGTGATAATGTTTTTGGCGATACTGGCGACTTTCATGTTGCCACGGTCGATAGCATCACGAACAAACTTGTTCTCCTCTGCTTTCGGAGTAATTTGTCTGATTTTGATTCTCGGAACATATGATTACGGCATTGATTTCGTCCGTCAAGATACTCCTGCTCGTCTGCTGTAAGGTCATTCGGGCTGACCTCGGAGAGAGCCTTGTCAAGCTCCTCACGCATACCGTCACGGGTGTAATTCAAAGCAAGCTCCGCACTGTCCTTGTGACCATAGTCACGCTTGTAGTTCTTTTCTGCTTTCGTCATGTTTTTTCCTTTCGTTCTCGACCGCATCAGCGGTCTTTTTTATTAATGGGTCTTAGGGGAAATTTTTCCCTGACAAGCATCGTGATAAAGTCCCGTTTCTCCGAAACGTGACGCATATCACCGTGCTTGCGAACTGAGAGTGCCGATTTTTCATCGACACGACTTTTACCGCCTTTCGGCGGTTTTCTCGCTGTCAGGGCGAGAATTAGAGCGATAGCGACTATATCTTTTTTTCGTCGCTCCTGCCGACGATTATATTGTAAAATACCTCGGCGCAATTATTGCGCAAGTTGTGCGGCAATTGTATGAAATATTCATATACTTTTTTAAGACCTCTATGATTATTTCAAATAAAAAAGCATCCTTTGAAAAGTGACTCAAAGAATGCTTTGATTATTAGTTGTTTATTATTTGATACCCACAAAATGTTTTTTGAATAAATCCGGCTTGTTCTAATTCATTGATTGCAGATAATATGGAAGCCTCCGAAAAGCGCTTAGCTTTATCTACTGACCAATGTTTAAACCCAGCAACTATTTCTTCCGTTGTAGCACCGTGAGATTGTTGAATTATGAATAAAGCTGTACCGGCACCTTCGACAGAAGTACTATCTGAAAAATGATTTGTGAACGCTGCTGCCCTACTTATAAAAGGTGCATAAAACTCTATTTTTTTCAGCGTTGTTTCACTTATCAACTTTTTCATAAGAATATCATATGCTTCGTTTGTGTTTTTTACTTTGTGGTATTTTTCAAACTCCTTTATTTGTTTAGAAATAACATCTATGTCATGATCGTATGGACCATACTTTTCTTTTACAAAACGGAAATAATCTGTATTAGATAAAACGTTCATAAAGTAGGCGGTTTTTTGTAAGCAAATTTTATTGAAATGTATTTTATCAGGTAAAAGGTGAAATTTAATTTGCATTAGTATCAAGGCAGATAATGAAAGCTGTGGTTCAGCGACAGGAATTGCTTGATAGTTTCTTGATGGTTCGTATATATATATATCAACATCTTCGCTTAAACAGCTTAATTTTTGGATGATAACCTGTTTGACTTCACTCCAGTTTAAGCCACCATTGCCACTGCCTAAAGGCGGAATAGCAATAGAAGTAATGTGCTTTTCCTTAATTAAATCTATCAATGCATCCAAACCTGATACAATGTATTCCATTTTTGATTTTTCTCGCCACTTATTTTTAGTCGGAAAATTCACAATTAATTTTGAATCTTCTAAGTAACTGTGAAGCATTCCCGGCTGGAGTTGATGCGATCTACATTTTTTTACATATTCAGCATTCATATTAGGATAACGCAACTTAAACTGATAGGCAATACCTTTTCCCATATACCCTTCGCAGTTGACGGTATTAACAAGAGCGAAAGCATCAGATTCAAATAAATTACCAACTACAAAGTTAATCATGATTTTCCTCCTTTCGGTAAAGATAATTGATAAATAATAACAATGTTAAAAGGTTATCAGATTAGATGGTGAGCCAAAGAAAGTATTTCCAATATAAACTTTTATGTGATAGACATCATTTTGTTGGAGTATTCTTTCAACATTACACTTATCAGTTTCATCTTTTGCATAAATAATAGAAATATCGCTGATATCAACTTTATCTTTAATTAAACATTCTGCCATCCTAACTTGGCTATTATAACCTATATTCCCTTGTGTTAATTCCATTGTACTCCAATCAATAACATTTATGCCTTCGGCATATGGATATGTTTGTGGTTTCATATTGCTTAATGGATGCGCAGGAAGTATCAATGCATTTTTGTTTGCTGCTCTGTCTCTGTACATACACAGGAATATAAAAGATTCATTAGGATTATTATATCTTATCTTGTAATCAAAAGTTGTCCTAGGATGAAAATGAAAAGGTACATAGACATCTAATCCATTTTCAATTCTTTCTTCAATGATTTGCGAATCAGCTACATCTTCAAAATGCAAATCTTGAGATGTAATTATAGCACGAGATAGTAATCCGTATTTGATTATTGATTTAAGGTTATTAAGTTTTGTTTGATGATAGAGCAGACAACCTTCCTTAATGCTTTTAGGACTCATGTTTACATTCCTTTCAAAACAAGATATACATTTATTTATATTATACCATAATCCGTCTTTCTTTTCAATACTTTTCAGAATTTTATCGTATTGATAATTTTTTGTCATTCTTGGTTGTATTATTTAGCCACGGTGAATATTTCTATTTTATCAGTGCAAATTACACTGGAGAAAAATGAAATTCGACAAAAAGTTCATGCGCAATTGCGGCTGGACAAATGGCTTCATTGCGCGCTATAATTTGATTGTGGAGATACCACGGCAGACACAAACAAAACAAGGAGAGAAAAATGGAAGGAGATGGCGGTATGCTTACCTATGAACAGCAGACAGAAAAGCTCCTGAGCAAGCGTCAGGTGGTGCTTGACCGTATCGAGAGCGACAAGGCTGAGATTGGGAAAATCAATGCGAAGCTGAATGCTATCCAGCTTGCTAAGATCAGGGACACACTTGGCTGTGATGAGCAGGGACTTTTTGAGCTTATTACAAAGCACCCTGAACAGCTTGCGAAGCTCAGACAGGATAGCATTGCCGAGAGCGATACAGATACAGCTCAGGACGATGATGAGTTTGGTCAGCAGATGTGCTTTACTGACAAGAAGAATCCTTATGAGGATTGAGAAGTGATAGCTGTGATATGGGACGGCAGCAATGCCGTTCCGCACAGCTATCATAAAAGTATAAAGCAACAACAAAACGAGGGTAAGAAAGAGAAAGCGAAGCCCTCACTCTATATGCGTAGAGATAGACAAGCAAAGGAGAAAGTGCGCTATGAATAATAAAGATAATATTGCCGTAGAAAATACGGCAATAGAAACTGTGTCCGAGTACAAGATCGGGCATACCCTTTACACGGTGACTACCGTATTCAACCCTGCTTCAAAGGAAAGCCTTTCGGATATCCTGAAAAGGCTGATTGTCCGAGAGAGTGAAAAACTCCTCGGTGAATCCGGACAAGAACCAGAGAAGCAGGCTGTGTAACTTTGGAATATCGGCGCATTGAATCATGTGAAAATGCGCGCTATAATGATAACATAGCTTGCTGTATCTGTCGGAAAGGAAGGTTTAATATGACAGACAAGATCACAGCATTATATTGTCGCCTGAGCCAGGACGATATGTTACAGGGTGAGAGCAACAGCATCACCAACCAGAAGGCTATCCTCAAGAAGTACGCTGATGATAACGGTTTCCATAACCCGGTTTTCTACGTCGATGACGGAGTCTCCGGTACAACGTGGGAACGAGAAGGCTTCAAGGCTATGATGGCTGACATTGAGGACGGAAAAGTCGGAACGGTCATCACCAAAGACCTTTCAAGGCTTGGTCGTGATTATCTCAAAACAGGTGAATACATCGAGATCATTTTTCCGGATCATGATGTCCGCTATATCGCTATCAATGACGGCGTGGATACCTTAAAGTCTGAAAATGAGCTGATGGCTTTCAAAAATATTTTTAATGACTGGTACGCCCGTGATACGAGTAAGAAGATCAGAGCCGTTTTCAAGGCTAAGGGGCAGTCGGGTAAGCCTTTATCTCTCCCGATTTACGGTTATAAAAAGTCGGAAACAGATAAAAACTTATGGTTGATCGATGATGAGCCTGCAGCAGTAGTGCGAAGGATATACAAACTTTGCATTGACGGGTACGGACCGACTCAGATAGCAAAAATCCTCACTGCTGAGGGAATACCAACACCAACAGCCTACGCCATATCACAGGGCAGGAATCCCGTAAACAAAAACTCCAATCTTAAACGCTGGGACGGTAAAACAGTATCGGTAATCCTCGACAAGGCGGAGTATTGCGGGCACACCGTCAACTTCAGAACACATAAGAAGTCCTACAAAAACAAGAAGACCGTGAGAAATCCGCAGGAAGAATGGCTCATCTTTGAGAATACTCATGAGCCTATCGTAACTCAGCAGGAGTTTGATTTGGTGCAGGAGCTTCGCAAGAACAAGCGCCGTCCCACCAAACATGAGGAAGTCAATCCATTTTCGGGTATGGTCTACTGTGCGGACTGCGGAAAGAAAATGTATCTGTGCCGTGCGACAAGTCTGACCGCAGATCAGGAGCATTTGAAGTGTTCCACATATTCCTCAGACAAGGACGCTTGTTCCGCTCACTTCATCAGAACTATTGTACTGAATGAGATCGTGCTGAACGAGCTGAACAAACTGCTTGTCAGGGTTAAAGAGCATGAGGAAGAGTTTGTGCAGGCGGCTATGGACAATTCCGTTCAGAAGCAGTCCTCGGAACTTACAAAAGCAAAGAAAGCCCTGAAACAGGCTGAAAAGCGTATCATTGAGCTTGACAGGCTGTTTACAAGGCTTTATGAGGACAATGTATCAGGGAAAATTTCTGGTGAGCGATTTGCTGTCATGTCAGAAGGATATGAGGACGAGCAGAAGAAACTGAGGGATAGCGCTTCAGAGCTTACTGCCTATATCGAAACCGCCGAACAGAAGTCCGCCGATGTGACCACATTCATCAGCGTGGTGAAGAAGTATGAGCGTATCACGGAGCTTACTCCTGAGATCATGCATGAGCTTATCGAGAAGATCGTTGTTCATGCTCCCGATAAGAGCAGCGGACACCGCACACAGCAGATCGACATTTATTATCGCTTCGATGTCGCAGTATCGACTGCGGTCGCTGACAGTATGAAGTACGACAAAAAGAGAAAGGTTGCGTAACCAAGGCGGTTACGCAACCTTATCTTCAAATCATAAAAACTTCTTTATTGGCGCTCCTCTAATGTCCCGCCCTTTGTATAAATTCTTATTGTAATCAGTTGCCCTTAGCCATTGCAGCAACTTCAGCAGCGAAATCGTCTGCCTTCTTCTCAACGCCTTCGCCACGCTCGTAACGAATGCACTCAACAACTTCGATGGTGCCGCCGAGCTTCTTAGCTGCATCTGCAACATACTTAGCAACAGTGCCTTCGAAAAGGTCGCTTCTTACGAAGGTCTGCTCGAGGAGGCAGTTCTCAGAGTAGTACTTGCCAACCTTGCCTTCAGCGATCTTAGCTCTTACCTGCTCGGGCTTGGAAGCCATCTTAGGATCCTCAGCCATCTGAGCCATGATGATGGTCTTTTCGTTCTCGAGAACTTCAGCAGGAACAGCCTCTCTGTTGAGGTAGGAAGCGTTCATAGCAGCGGACTGCATTGCAACGTTCTTACCAACCTCTGCAACCTGGTCAGCAGAAAGATTGGTTTCCATTCTTACGAGAACGCCGATAGAACCGCCATTGTGGATATAGGAAGCGAGAACGCCCTCTCTTCTCTCGAAACGACGGATAACGATGTTTTCTCTGATCTTCATACCTGCAAGCTCAGTGAGAACTTCGCCAACGGTGGAAGTACCGCCGCTGATGGTCTTGGTCTTGAGGTCCTCAACGTCAGCAGGATTGGTCTCGATGATAGTCTTAGCAACAGCAGCAACGAAGTTCTTGATATCGTCAGTGTTAGCTGCGAAGTCAGTCTCGGTGTTTACCTCGAGAAGAACGCCAACATTGCCGTCAACGATAGCGGTAACGATACCCTCTGCTGCAGCTCTGCCGCTCTTCTTAGCCTGGGTAGCGAGACCCTTTTCACGGAGAAGAGTGATTGCCTTTTCCTTATCGCCGTCAGCCTCTTCGATAGCCTTCTTGCACTCCATCATGCCAACGCCGGTTGCTTTCATAAGTTCCTTGATTTCAGCAGGTGATGCCTTTGCCATAACTTTATCCTCCTAAAATTTTTCGAGTTTTCGTATTTTATCTTACATTCTTAAAATGCCCGAACGCTTTTCGGTCATTCGGGCATTTCGCATTACATTTATTGCTATTGCTTGATTATTCAGCAGCCTCTTCGGACTCAGCCTCAGCAGCTTCTGCAGCCTGCTGCTCGCCCTGTCTGCCTTCGATGATAGCGTCAGCCATTGCGCCTGCAATGAGCTTAACGGCTCTGATAGCATCATCGTTGCCGGGGATCACATAATCAGCGTCATCAGGATCGCAGTTTGTATCTACGATTGCAACAACGGGGATACCGAGCTTCTTAGCTTCGGAAACAGCGATCTTTTCCTTGCGGGGGTCAACGATAAAGAGAGCGCCGGGGAGCTTCTTCATGTCCTTGATACCGCCGAGGTACTTCTCGAGCTTCTCGATCTCGAGTTCAAGCTTAACAACTTCCTTCTTGGGGAGGAGGTTGAAGGTGCCGTCTTCCTGCATGGTGTGGAGCTGCTCAAGTCTTGCGATTCTTCTCTGAATGGTCTTGAAGTTAGTCATCATACCGCCGAGCCATCTTGCGTTTACATAGTAAGCGCCTGCACGGAGAGCTTCTTCCTTAACGGAATCGCCTGCCTGCTTCTTGGTTCCTACGAAAAGAACATTGTCGCCGTTCTCAGCAACGCTCTTGATGAAAGCATAAGCTTCGTCGAGCTTCTTTACAGTCTTCTGGAGATCGATAATGTAGATACCGTTTCTCTCGGTGAAGATGTAGGGAGCCATTTTAGGGTTCCATCTTCTTGTCTGATGACCAAAGTGTACGCCAGCTTCGAGGAGCTGCTTCATTGATACTACGCCCATTTTAATTTCCTCCTGGTTAGTAAAAAAATAAATTTTCCTCCGCCGTGTTTAGCTCGGTTAAAATCCCTCCGTGAGAAGAGACACCATCACCGAAAACGTCGGCGTGCGAATTGCTTTAATATTATACCATATCACCCGTTTGTTTTCAATAGGCTTTTTAACATTATTCAAACAAACTTACGCCTCTGTTTTTAGTGCTTTTATACAATTCATCGTCCTTTGCCGACACCAGCACCGTATCTGTGCCTATTTTTTCGATGTCCGAGCAGGGTATCACTATGTCCTCATCTCTGCCCAGAAGCCCCATCATGCGTGGTCTGCCGCAGATAATGAGCGACTTTATCTTTCCCGACTCCGTGTCTATCTCCATGTCATCGATATAGCCTATCCTTGTGCCGCTGGACGTGCTTATGACCTCTCTGTCCCTCAGTTCGGAAAATGTGCATTTCATTGAAAGCCCTCCATTCATGACAAAACCGTCTCATACATAGGTATGAAACGGTCTGCGATAATATGTCAGCTTTCGTCAAGGGGTTCTTTTTTTATCCTGAAAATTATCCTGAACAGACCTGCCAGAAACTTTGGACTCTTCACAACTACCATTTTCATAAAAGCACCTCCGAAATGTTTATATCTTATATTATTCGGTTTTATGCTTTTTGACACTCAGTATTCGATAATTACCAGGATTTTTCCCTCATATACCTGTATCTCGCCGTATTCTTCCCTGAAATTGTTGCTTACGCCCAAGGGGAAGTCACGGGTGACGGTCATATCCTCGCCGCCGTATTTCAGCCCACGCATGGCAAGCCGTGAACTGTCGGTCAGGGAAAACACGGAGATATACCCCGCTCCCCTGCCCTCGTATCGCCTTGTGCCCTCGGTCTGCACGAACATCTTGCAGCTGCTGTCGATGATGCAGCCCTCGCCGCCGTGATCTGCGATATATTCAAGGGAGGATATGGCAGCAAGCGTGTGGTCAAGCCTTTTTCCGCCTGTAACGCCTGTCAGCACAAAATCCCTGTATCCACGCTCAAAGCCTATCTTTATGGCAAGCATAGTGTCCGTATCGTCCTTTTCGCAGGGGGCACGGACTATGGGGATATCCGAAGCATCGGGGACGCTGCCCTTTATGCTGTCCATATCCCCCACCAGCAGGTCGGGGGCGATGTTATTTTCCACGCACCTGTTATATCCGCTGTCCGCAGCGATAACAAAAGCGTCCTTTGTGTCGGGAAAGCGAGCTTCTCCGCCGCCTGCAATAACGCATATCATCTGCCTATCTCCCATTCCTTGATATTCTTTGCTTCCTCAAACATTTCCAGATAGCTTTCGTATCTGCTTTTTGCAATATCTCCGTTTTCTGCGGCAGCAGCCACAGCGCAGCCCTTTTCGCCGATGTGATTGCAGTCCGCAAAGCGGCATTTGCCCTCGTACTCCTCAAACTCACGGAAGCAGTATTTCAGCTCATCTTTCAGAATGACCGCATACTGCATTGTCTCAAAGCTGGAAAAGCCGGGAGTATCGGCAATATATCCGCCGAAAAGCTTGTAGAGCCTTGAAACTCTTGTTGTGTGTCGCCCTCTGCCAAGCTTTCGGCTTATCTCAGCCGTTTTAAGCTCCAGCTCGGGAGCAATGTGGTTCAGAAGTGTGGATTTTCCCGCACCCGTGTTGCCTGTGAATGCGCATATCTTCCCCTCCACAGCCGCCTTGGCAGGTTCAAGGCTCGCAGGGTCGCTGTAGTCGCACACGATCGTCGGAATGCCTATTTTTCCGTAAATGTCGGGGATGTTGCCGCACTCTTTAAGATCAACCTTTGTTATGGCGATCATGGGCTGTATGGACTTATACTCGCACACCGCTATGAACTTATCCACCAGCGTCAGGTTGGGCGTCGGCTCGCAGGTGGAGATAACAAACACCATCACGTCCAGATTTGCCAGCGGCGGACGGATAATGCTGTTTTTGCGCTCGTCAATGCTGCTGATAACTCCGCCCTCAACGGTGCATCTGTCGCCTGCGCAGGGGGAAAGCCCATCCTTTCTGAATATTCCTCTCGCTTTGAGCTGGACAATGCCGCTTTCGGTCTCCACAGTGTAAAGTCCGCCAAGGGATTCAAGTATAAGCCCTTTTTCCATTCAGTACGTTCCTTTCAAACAAGCGCCTGCAAAAGCCGATGTTTTGCAGGCGCCGCCGTAGTTTTATAAAAAGTTATCAATAAGCGTTGATGATGCTGTTCCACCAGTCATCATATCCGCCGTTTCCGTCAAGGTTCGGGTCATAGGGGTCACTGAAGCTTCCGCCGCCGATGGGCTGGGTTACTGTAGTGGTTTCCCCGGGAACGCCGAACATCTGCCTGAGCAGATCCTTGTCGAATTTAAGCTCAGTAACGGTCTGAGCAGTGAAGTCAATGGTATATTCACCGATGATGTTTGTATCGCCCTTGCTGTCCGCAGCTTCAAGAACTACCTTCTGGGTATCGGTACCCTCAACGGGAACGGAGATAGTGGAAACATATGCGATGTTATCCACGGATATTGTTCCTGCAATATTGCCGTTGACATAGGCATTGAATGTTGCCTTGCCCTTGAGGTTGTCGGGAACTGCAAATGTGATGCTTACCTCTGCAGTGGGAAGCTTTCCTGAGCTGTATGTGAGCACTACTGTCTGGTCGGGGCTTACAACGTTGGACTCGCCGTCCTCGGTAAGAGCGGGAATGCTCTGCGAAATAACGGTATCCTCTTCCTCGGCTGAATCCTCTGCCTGAAGCTGTACTGTAAAGCCCATGCCCTCCAGAGTAGCCACAGCCTCTGCTTTCTTTGTACCCACAACGTTAGGCATTACCACGTCATATATCTCGGGGCCAAGGCTTACGTACATAAGGACTGTAGAACCTATCTCTGCCTCGGAGTTTCTGGGAGGATCGGTCTCGATGACCGTGTTCTTGTCGATATCGCTGTTCTGCATTACGATGCTTACGTTAAGTCCCGCACCCTTCAGCATACTTGTAGCCGTATTCGGCTCCAGCGAGTAAACGTTTGGCACAATTACCATCTGAGGACCCTTGCTGACAACTGCCTTTACCTGGGTGTTGCCCACGATGATAGGCGTGCCTGCCTTGGGTGTATGTGAAATGATGCAGCCCTGAGGTATCTCGGAATCGTACTTTTCCTGATCTACAACCAGGTCAAAATACTGGGCATATGTGCTCTTGCACTCCTGATAGTCATATCCTACCAGATTAACCATTTCCTCGGTATCGGTGCTTCCGCCGAAATTCTTGAGAATAACGATAGTGATGAAAACCACCGCAATGATTATGACTGCCGCTGCAATAGCTGTAAGGGCAACTACGAAATAAGATGACTTGGATACCTCGGTATCCTCCTCGTCCTCATCGTAATCATCGTCCTCGTCATATTCGGGTTCCTGTATCTTCTGTTTCTGTGGCTTTGCGGTCTTCGTTTTTCTCACCTCTTTTTTCTGAGCCTTTTTCTCAGGCTCAGGATCCTTGAATCTGGGACCTGCGGGTATCTCCTCTTCCGTAACAGCCTGAACGGCATCGGGCTTGCGGAAATACTGGGTCTTTTCCTCCTCCCCTGCGGGAAGGTTATATTCAAAAACAATGCTGGGATTTCGCTTGAATTCCTCGATATCCTTTATCATTTCCGATGCGGACTGATATCGCTTTGAAGCGTCCTTCTGCATGGCTCTGAGAACTATGGCCTCCAGCCCCTCGGGAATGGTGTCGTTTATCTGTCTGGGAGGTCTGGGAGCGTTCTGCATGTGCATAACAGCCACAGCAACGGGAGTATCCGCATCAAAGGGCTTCACACCTGTGAGCATCTCGTACATCATAACGCCTACGGAGTAGATATCGCTCTTTTCGTCGGTGATATCTCCCCTTGCCTGCTCGGGGCTGATGTAGTGAACGCTGCCTATTGCCTTGTCGGAAATGGTCTTTCCCTCTTCACGGGCAAACCGTGCGATGCCGAAATCCATGACCTTTATGGTGCCGTCGGGGAAAAGCATGATGTTCTGGGGCTTGATGTCTCTGTGAACTATTCCCCTGTCGTGAGCGTGCTGCAATGCCCTCAGTATCTGGATTATGAAGTGAACGGTGTCCTTCCATTTAAGAACGCCCTGCTGCTCCATAAATTCCTTGAGGGTGATGCCGTCAATATATTCCATTACGATGAACTGGATCTTGTCGCTGAATCCAACGTCGTATATCTTAACTATATTGGGGTGGCTGAGCACGGCAATAGCCTTTGACTCGTTCCTGAATCTGCGGACGAAATCGTCGTTGTCGGCAAATTCGCTCTTGAGGATCTTTACTGCCACGACCTTGTTGTCCTCCATAAGGTCAACAGCCTTGTAAACGTCAGCCATTCCGCCGATGCCGATAAGCTCGGTTATCTCGTAACGGCCGTCCAGCTTTTTGCCGATATATTTATCCATCAATCAAATTCACTCCAATTATTTCTGTTATGGGTGTGCGTCACTTCATGAGCACAGCTGTAATATTGTCAGAACCGCCGTTGTCAAGAGCGACCTTAACAAGCGCATGAGGCACTTCCTCGGGGGGAAGATCCTTCACTGTCCTGAAAATAACGCCCTCGTCGCAAAAGTTTGACAGTCCGTCCGAACACAGAAGAACAGCAGCTCCCTTGGGAAGCTCGCTTTCAAAATAGTCGGGCTCCACGTCCTGCGCAACACCCACAGCTCTGGTGATGATGTTTTTCTTCGGGTGATTTTTAAGCTGCTCCTTGGTGATATCCCCACGCTCGTAAAGGTTCATTACCATTGAATGATCCTTCGTTATCTGGGATATCTGGTGGGTGATAAGATACCCTCTGGAATCGCCCACATTCACCGTATGCAGCATATCTCCCCTTGCAATGGCGGCAACACAGGTAGTACCCATGCCCCTCCATTCGGGCACAGCCGAAGCAAGGTCATATATGACCGCATTGGCAGTCTTTACAGCCGCAACAAGGAGATTTCGTATCTTGTTGTCATCGTAATCGCTGCGGTAGCTTTTCTGAATCCTTTCGGTAATAACGGAAACAGCACGGCTGCTTGCCTCGCTGCCCGCATTTGAGCCGCCCATACCATCGCACACGACCGCAAACACAGCGCCGTCAAGCACAGCAACGCCCGTGCTGTCCTGATTTTCAGAACGCTTGTGCCCTATATCTGTGTGAGTATAGACCATCATAGCCTACTTCCGTCCTTTCACCGCAAGACCCGTGCCGAAACGCCGTGATCTTTAAATTTCGTATTCCCGTCTGAGCTGACCGCAGGCTGCGTTGATATCAGCACCCAGCGTTCTTCTCACGGTAACGTTCATCCCCAGATCAGTGAGTCTCTTTGCAAACACCGCCACGCACTGCCTGTCGGCGGTATAGCTCCTCTCCTTGATCTTGTTTACGGGAATGAGATTTATATGGCAATTTATCCCACGGAGCAGCGCCGCAAGCCTGCGTGCGTCCTCCGAAGAATCGTTGACTCCGCTTATGACCGCATATTCAAAGGATATGCGCCTGCCCGTATCCCTTATGTAATCCCTGCAGGCACCAAGCAGCTCGGATATCTGCCACGCATTGTTTACGGGCATTATCTCGCTCCTGCTCTTGTCGTCCGCAGCGTGAAGGGAGACCGACAGTGTAAGTCCCGTTCTGAGCTTTGCAAGCTCCCTTATTTTTGGCACGACTCCACAGGTGGAGAGGGAAACGTGCCGCAGGCTCATATTCCTGCCCTTGGGAGATGAAAGCAGCTCCAGGAACTTTATAACATTATCGTAATTATCCAGCGGCTCGCCTATGCCCATGAGCACAAGGCTGTCCACATGCCTGCCGCTGTCCTTTTCCGCCATGTATATCTGCATGAGCATTTCCGACGGAGCAAGGTTTCTTCTGAATCCTGCAATGGTGGAAGCGCAGAACTTGCAGCCCATTTTGCAGCCCACCTGAGTGGATATGCAGATGCTGTTTCCGTGCTTATATTCCATCAGAACTGTCTCGATATGATTGCCGTCGTCCAGCTCATAAAGATATTTTATCGTATTATCCGTACAAGATTCAAGCCTTTTAGCAATATTTAGTCGTTTTATATAAAAATTTTCAGATAACTTTGTGCGAAGCTCCAAGGAAATATTAGTCATTTCTTCAAATTCTGTGACTTTTTTTACGTGAAGCCATGAAAAAATTTGTTCGGCACGGAATTTCTTCTCTCCCAGAGCGTCAAGGGCAATGATAAGCTCCTCAAGGCTGAGGGATAAAATATCGGTCTTTTCCATTACTTTTTTCCTTTCCTCATGCGGCAGATGAAAAATCCGTCGCCGCCGAACTGCTTTGAAAAAATGGCTGTCATGAATTTTCCCCGGAAGAAATCTCCCATATCCTCGGGGAACTCTTCGCCATGAAAATCACTGTTTTCCGCAAGGAATTTTTCGATAACACACTCGTTTTCCTCTATATTCACCGTGCAGGTGGAATATACCAGAAGTCCGCCGTCCTTTACATATCGGCAGGCTGTCCGCAGGATATCCAGCTGTATCTCGGGGAGGCGCTGCGCTTCCGAAAGGGGCTTGTACCTTATCTCGGGCTTTCCTCTTATAACTCCGTATCCGCTGCAAGGCACATCGCATAGAACTCTGTCCGCCATGGGCAGCTTTTCGTTATAAACCCTCGCATCGTTGGTGACAGCTTCAATGCAGCTTATGCCAAGCCGCTCTGCTCCCTTTACTATAAGTCCCGTCCGCTTTTCGTGAAGCTCGCAGGCGAATATCCTTCCCTCATCGCCCATCATCTCCGCCATGGTGAAGGTCTTTCCTCCCGGAGCGGCGCAGATGTCGATGACCGTTTCTCCCTTTCGGGGAGAGACCGCCTTGCAGCAAAGCTGAGAGGAATAGTCCTGAACGTGATAGTTTCCCGCAATAAAGTTAGGGTCACGCTCCACGTCCCGCAGGTCGTCACAGATGACCGCATTTTCCTCAAATTCGCTTGCCTTTGCGGATATCCCTCTGCTTTTAAGAGAAGCTATAAGTTCCTCAGATGTGGTTTTCAGCACATTTGTCCTGAGAACCGTCACCGAGGGAAGCAATGATGCTTCCAATAAGGATACTGTGTTTTCCTCGCCGTAGCCCTTGCATATCCGCCTGATAAGCTCGGCGGGGCAGGAGTATTCCACAGCCATTTTATCGTATTTATCGCCCTTAACAGGCGGTATTTTCTTACCGTCACGGATAATACTTCTCAGCACCGCATTGACCATTCCCGAAGCCGATGCCTTGCCAAGCTTTTTGACCAGGCTCACCGACTCGTTGACCGCAGCGCTGTCGGGCACATTATCCATGTACATTATCTGATAAACGCCCATCATAAGCGTTATGCGCACCTGCCTGTCAAGCTTTTGCAGGGGCTTTGAAACATATGCGCCTATGATGTGCTCCAGCGTAAGCTTCCGCTCGGTAACACCGTAAAACAGCCTTGCCGCAAACGCCTTATCCCTGTCGGAAAGGGAGTCTGATTTTGAGAACATACCGCCCAGAGCGATATTGGAGTATCCTCCCGTTTCGACTTTTTCGATAAGCTTGTATGCAGCATACCTTGCGGACATTTTATCACACCTTTACATTAAAAATCATTTGTTGTTTGCGCCTGTCATCATGCGCACCAGTGACGCAAGAAGCGATGCAAGCGCCGCAGCGTAAACAAGAGAGGCAGTCCTTATGACCTTCTGCGCACCTTCAAGCTCGCTGTCATCAAGGATATTTTCCTGACGAAGAGAGGCAATGGCACGCTTTCCCGCATCTGCCTCCGAAATGAACATCACAGTCTGAAATACTGCCATTACGATAAACAGCACAGTTCCCAGCCTGATAAGCGGTTCTATAGAAAACAGTGAACCGAGAAAAAGCACGACAACAAGGAACTGCGAACATATCGCCGATACATTTCCCGCAGCGCCTGTCAGACTGTTAAGGCTGTAACCGTCAGCCCGCTGCATCACATGACCCGCCTGATAAGCAGCCATGCCTACCGCCGCCACACTGTCACTGTCAAAGGTGCTTTCGGAAAGCTCCACTCTCATGAGCGTGCTGCTGTCTGAAAGCTCCGACCTGATACGCTCCACAGAAACATACGAAAGTCCTCTGCCGTCAAGAACAGCCCTTGCCGCCTCAGCGCCGGATATCTTTTTGGCTGTTGCGATATCATCATATTTCAAAAAAGTAAGCTTTATCATCAGACGTGCGCCGATGCTCACCGCATAGGAAAGAATGATGATAAAAAGCGTCATTCCCCAGTTCAATCCGTTCACTCCTTCGCAAATACAAGCTGTCCAAAAAAATGTTATCTTCTGCTATTGTTCCTGTTCCTTATGAGCAGCAGTCTTGCAAGGGAAGCAAGAGCCGAGAACATTGCCGCCACATATGTGAGCGCCGCCGCTGTAAGAACGCTTTTTGCGCCCTTCATCTCATCATCGTCAAGGAAATGCTCTTCTCTGAGAACTTTAAGGGCACGTCCGCTGGCATTGAACTCCACAGGCAAGGTTATCGCCTGAAAAAGCACCACCGTGCAGAAAAGCAGGATACCTGCTGTAATAAGCACGTTGCTTGAAAATATTATGCCAAGTATTACCAGGGGAGTTGAAAGATTGGAGCCGAACTGGGTTATGGGGATAATGGCGCTCCTTACCTTTATGGGACCGTAGCCCTCCGCATACTGTACCGCATGGCCTGCCTCATGAGCCGCAACGCCCACAGCCGCCACGCTGTCATTGTTATAAACGCTGTCCGACAGGCGGATAACGTTGGCGCCAGGGTCATAATGGTCGGTAAGCTCGCCGTTTATATGCTCGATGCGGATATAGGAAAGTCCGTTCCTGTCCAGAATGGCTCTGGCAGCGTCCGCTCCAGTGTATCCTCTGCTGTTCCTCACTCCGCTGTATTTTGAAAAAGTGCCCTTTACCATCAGCTGTGCAATAAGGCTGAATATCAAGGCAGGAATGAGGATTATAATTGTCTGATCCCAGTACATGAAGCATTCTCCTTTAAATCAATAAATCAAAGCTTGTTTCCCCTGAGATAATCCGCTGTTTTCATGCGCTTGCCGCCATCTGCCTGCACCTCGGTGAAGGTGATGCCGAAGCCGTCGCCGCATACAACGGTGAACTTGTCTTTGTCGCAAATATCCCCCGCAGCATAGCCCTCGTGACGCTTTCCGTCAAGCTCGCTGTGATATACCTTTAAGCGTCTTCCCGCTATCTGTGCCACAGCGCAGGGCCATGAGGAAAGACCTCTTATCTGATCGTGTATCTCTTTTGCCGTCTTGCTGAAGTCAATGGGGCAAAGCTCCTTGGTGAGCATTGGCGCATAGCATGACATCTCATCGTCCTGCGGCTGGGGGTGGATATCCCCTGTCTTTACAGCCTTTACCGTTTCAAGCAGCACGTCCGCACCAATTACGGCAAGCCTGTCATGAAGCTCGTCGGCAGTTTCGTTTATGCCGATCTCGGTGGCAGCCTTGATGAGCATATCGCCTGTGTCAAGACCCTCGCCCATTATCATAGAGGTAACACCGGTCTCGCTCTCGCCCTTGAGTATGCACCACTGAATGGGGCCGGCACCTCTGTATTTGGGCAGCAGCGAAGCATGGATATTTATACAATATGTCTTAGGCAGGTCCAATATACGCTTGGGAAGTATCTTTCCGTAAGCCACAACCACAATAAGGTCGGGAGCAAGCTTTTTCAGCGTTTCATATGCTTCCTCAGCGTCATCGCCCTTTTTAAGGCTTGCAGGCTGATATACGGGTATATTCTGCGAGACCGCATATTCCTTTACAGGCGGCGGAGTGAGCTTGTAGCCTCTTCCCTTGGGCTTATCGGGCTGAGAAAATACCGCCGTAACGTTTTCACCGCTTTCCACCAGAGCTTTAAGGCAGGGAACGGCAAAATCAGGAGTTCCCATAAATACAATGTTCATCGTGGCACCGCCTTTCAAAAAACTTATTCTGCGCTCTTTACCTTAACTTTGAGCTTCTTTCTTGTTTTGCGCTCCTCCTGCATATCCTCGGGGCGCACAAATTCCTCAACTATATCAACGAAAAGCTGACCGTCCAGATGAGCGTTCTCGTGGCATACGCACTGAGCGCCCAGATCCTCGAACTCTCTTTCATACCAGTTTCCGTTTCTGTCCTGCGCTCTGAGCACAGCCTTTTTGGGGCGTGTTACATATCCCCACTTGTCGGGGCAGGAAAGGCAGCCCTCAACAACGTGCTGAGATCCGCTGGTTTTGAGTATCTCGGGGTTGATAGCCTCCACCTTGTCATCATCTCCAAGGTGCATGATGAATATGCGCCTGCACATTCCCACCTGAGGAGCGGCAAGTCCTACGCCCTCTGCCTTGTCAAGAGTCTCGTGCATATCGTCGAGAAGCGTTGCCAGCTTCTCGTCAAACTTTTCCACAGGGCGGCAGACCTTTCTGAGAATAGGGTCGCCCTCAACATAGATATTGCGAAGTGCCATATTAACTTTCCTTTCAGTTACAGCGAAATATCGCCGTTCATATCAATAAAAACGGAAATCTTTCTCATCTGCCCCGCCGTTTCATTCCTGATACCGCTTATAAAGCTGCGGAATGCGGAATTGTTGCGGCATTTGATGATTATCCTGTAGCGGAATTTTCCGTTGATCTTTTCAAAAGTGCATTTTGACGGACCAAGCACACGTATTGGCATCTTTTCCGCCATCTTCTCCACGCCCTCGGCAATTTTCGCAGCAAAAAGCTCTGCCGCAGCCGAGACTTCCTTTTCATCAGCGCCCGAGAAGCCTATCACGCATATGTCGCAGAAAGGCGGATAGATAAGCGCCCGCCTCATGGCTATCTCCTGGCTGTAAAAGGCTGTGTAATTCTGCTGTGCCGCAAGATTGATGACGTAGTGGTCGGGAACATAGGTCTGTATTATCGCCCGTCCCCCTGCCTTTGCTCTGCCGCTTCGTCCCACTACCTGAGTAATGAGAGAGAACGTCCGCTCATAGCTGCGAAAATCCCCCGAAAAGAGAGCCTTATCCGCATTTAGCACGCCAGCAAGGGTAACGTTGGGGAAATCCAGTCCCTTTGCTATCATCTGGGTGCCCACCATAATGTCATACTCCCCATTGCCGAAAGCGGTGAACCGCTTGTCATATGCGTAGCGGGAATATGTGGTGTCAGCGTCCATTCGCAGAATACGGGCATTGGGAAAGAACTCCGCCAGCTCGTCCTCAAGCCGCTGAGTGCCCATTCCGCTGGCTTTCAGGTGAGTGCTGCCGCACTTGGGGCACTTCTGCACATAGTCCTCGGAATATCCGCAGTAGTGGCATATCAGGCGGTTGTTCACCTTATGATAGGTCATTGGAACGCTGCAGTTAGGGCAGGAAACAGGCTCTTTGCAGTCACAGCAGGAAATATAGGTGTGGTATCCTCTGCGGTTAAGGAGCAGTATGGACTGCTCTCCCCTTTCAAGATTGCCGTTGACAGCCTCGATAAGCTCGGTGCTGAACACCCGTCCCGTTCCCGTCATATCGACTATCTCGGCACGGGGCATCTCAGGCTTTCTGTAAGGGTCGGCGCAGTAGCGCTCGGGCATAACAAACAGCTTTGATCTTCCTCTAAGCGCATTGTAATAGCTTTCTATGGACGGCGTTGCCGACGCACACAGAAGCACGCTTTTATGATAAAGGCACCGCCTTGCGGCAGCGTCCTTTGCGTTGTATCTGGGGCTGGACTCGGATTTGTAGGTGCGTTCGCCTTCCTCGTCCACGATTATAAGCCCAATGTTATCAAGGGGAGCAAAAACGGCGCTTCTTGTCCCAACGACTATCCTGCACTGACCTGACTTAACCCTCTTGTACTCGTTTGAGCGCATGGAAAGGGAAAGTCCGCTGTGCATAACAGCCACAGTCTCTCCGAAAAGCCCCCTGAAACGGTTGAGCGTCTGGGGAGTGAGAGATATTTCGGGAATGAGCATTATAACGTTTCTGCCCATGTTCAGCGTGTATTCTATCAGCTTTGCGAATACGGGAGTTTTTCCGCTGCCCGTAACGCCGAAAAGCAAAGCCGCAGCAGGCTTTTTCTCGGCTATCATCTGGGATATGCCCTCAAAAGCCGCCTGCTGGTAATGGTTCAGGGTTATTTTTGAGATATCGTCACGCTGCACCGCCTCGGGCGTTTTCAACACCTCATAGTCGAAAAGCTCCGCAGCGCCGCACTTGACCATATTCTTTACCACCTGAGCCGTGCAGCCGCACATATAGCAAAGCTCCTTGACGGAAGCGCAGCCCTCACGCTCAAGTATCTGAGCGGCGGCAGTCTGCTTTGGGGTGAGCTTTATACTGCCCTGTGCATATGCGTCGGTAAGGCGCACCATGCTTACGGTGTCGTCCTTCACCCTCTGCTTTGCAATGTCGGTTTCCTCAACAAAGCCGCCGGAAACAAGCTCGTTTGCAAGGGTAAGGTCGGAGGAAAGTATCATATCCAGCTCATCGCCGTCCTCCGCCTCGGCTGCGGACATATAAAGTCCCAGCGCCTTATCGGAGACCTGATCTTTCTTCGGCTTTTTTGCACCCAGGCGGTACTTGCTCACAAAGTTCACGCCAAGTCCCGGCGGGATAAGGGCACGGAACGCCTCAAAATAGGTGCAGAACACCGTATCTTTGAGCCACATGAGCAGCTCCAGCTGTTCTTCACCGATAACAGGCTCGCTGTCGATAACGGAGCTTATCTCCTTGCAGCCCTTGCCGTCGGAGACCTCCATACCCACCACGATGCCCGTCCTGCGGCGGTTTCCTCTGCCGAAAGGGACTATGACCCTTTTTCCAACAGAGACTTTGCCCTCAAGCTCAGGCGGAACGATGTAGCTGTAGGCAATGTCGAAAGCGTCATTTGTTCCGCTGACGCCCACCAGTGCAGTAATGCAGTCCACTTGGCTCAGACTGTGCCCTCTGTGGATTTGCCGGGTCTTACAGCAGGATCCTCAACGATAGAGAACTTGTGAGCCGCAAACTCGTCAACAGCAGTCTTAACAGGCTTTTCTTCAAGTATCTGATTGTTCTCACTAAGCTCGTCAGCGATCTCTCTTGCACGCTTTGCAACGCCGATAACTACAGAATAGCAGCTTTCACCGTGAGTAGCGATCTGATTCATAGCAGGTCTTAACATAATAAATTACCTCCAAAATTATTTGTTTAATATTTCATCTATTGTTTCGGAAGAACGCTTTACGGTCATTTTCTCAGCCTTTACGACTGCAAGAAAATCAGCCACAGCGTCATCCAGATCATCGTTGACTATGATATAATCATAATTGTGAGCCTTTTCTATCTCGCCCGCAGCCTCGCCCACACGCTTGTCTATGACCTCGGGAGTTTCGGTGCCACGCTTTTCAAGGCGGTGGCGGAGGGTTCCCAACGATGGAGGGAGAATGAACACGAACACAGCATCGGGGCATTTTTCCTTGATCTTCATAGCGCCCTGCACTTCAATTTCAAGTATAACGTCCTTGCCCTCTTCAAGCTTGTCGAAAACAGCCTTGCGGGGAGTGCCGTAGTAGTTGCCGCAGTAGCAGGCGTGCTCAAGCATACCGTCCTCAGCAATGAGCTTCTCGAAGCCCTCCTTGGTGAGGAAATGGTAGTTCACGCCGTCAACCTCGCCCTCTCTTGGGGAACGGGTGGTAGCGGATACGGAATAGTAGAAATTATCATTTTTGAGCACCTGTGCAAGAATAGTGCCCTTTCCGCAGCCTGACGGTGCGGAAACAACAATTAAAAGTCCTTTTGACATTTTAATGTTCCTTTCGGTGTGTATTTTAAGAGAATATGTTACTCCTCTTCCTCATCTTCCTCCGTGTCCTCGGCACGGCCGGAAATGGACGCAGGCGATGAAGCGGAGAGGATAACATGGTCGCTGTCCATAACAAGAACGGACTTGGTCTTTCTGCCGTAGGTGGCGTCAATGAGCATTCCTCTGTCACGGGCGTCCTGTATTATGCGCTTTATGGGCGCTGATTCGGGACTTACCACTGCCACAAGGCGTGAAGCCGAAACGGCATTTCCGTAGCCGATGGGAATAAGCTGCATATCTGTTCCTCCGTCCGTTATTCTATGTTCTGAATCTGCTCTCTTATCTTTTCGATCTCGGATTTAAGATCGACCACAAGCTTAGTAATGGCGATATCCTGTGCCTTGGAGCCGATAGTGTTTGCCTCACGGTTGAACTCCTGGATAAGAAAATCAAGCTTCCTGCCCACAGGCTCGCTGAGACTGAGCATATCGTTCAGCTGCTTCAGATGGCTCTTCAGGCGGACAGTCTCCTCTGCAACGGCAGTCTTATCTGCAAAAATGGCAGCCTCGGTAACTATCCTCTGCTCATCAATATTCTTGTCGGCAAGCACCTCGCATAAACGTGCGTAGAGCTTGTTTCTGTAGCTTTCTGCGGAAATGGGGGAAAGTCTTTCTATCTCGAACACCATTTCTTCAATAGCGTCCGCTCTTTCAAGGACGTCCTCCTTCATCTTCTCGCCCTCGGTCTCACGCATCTTGATGAAGCAGTCGGAAGCCTTGTCGGCAACGGTCTTTACATCATTCCAGATGACCTCTTCATCCTCGGCAGTTTTTCTGACGGAGAAGATATCGGGCAGGCGGATAAGCTTTGAAAGAGTCAGGTCATCGGTAAGACCAAGCTCTTCGTTGGCGCTTCTGAGAGCATCAACATAGCCCTTGGCAACGCTCTTGTTGACCTCGATAAGCGCATCGCTTGTCTCCACAGCGGTGACAGTAACGCTCACCTCCACCTTTCCACGGGATATCTTTCCGCTTATGTAGCTCTTGAGTTTTTCCTCAAGGTAGCCGTAAGCTCTGGGAACACGGGCGGAAAATTCAAAATAGCGGTGATTTACGGAGCGGATCTCAACAATAATGTCTCTGCCGCTGATAATTTCCTCGGCTCTGCCGAAGCCTGTCATGCTCTTTATCATTGTAAATACTCCCTGAATCATTTATTTTTACGAACAGGTGCGAACCTATAGGCACGCACACGTACATTATGCCATAACTTATTTTATTATAGCACACTTTACGGCGTAAATCAAGCGAATACGAAAAAATATAATGGTTTTCGGTAAGTAAACAAATTGTGAACGGTAGTGGTGCAAATATGCAAAAAGGCTGCACCTTGCGATGCAGCCGTGACAGTCATGATATTGTCCTGCCCTTGGATTTTTTCTTTTTGCCCTCGATGGGAGCTTCCTCGCCGCCCTTGTCAAGGAACACAGCGTCCTCGGCATCAAGGGGCTTGAGATAGTCATACTCAGGATTATCCTGACCCTTTTCCGCATAGAACGGATCTATAACGTACTTCTGGATAAGAGGATAGCTGTTGAAGATGACCACAAATCCCATAAAGCTCAGCGCCCACACGGGCACAAGGATAAGCGTCAGAGGACTTACCACCGTTCCGACAACGATTATCGCTGTGATAAGGAACAGGATAAGCAGTGTGATTATATTCTTTTTAAGCCCGAGACAGGTAAGGAAAAAGGAATTTTTGATGATATTCTTGAATGAAAGCTCTGTGGCAACTATCATGGGGAATGCGTAAAAATTCATCATCAGCACCGTCAGCGCAAAGCTTACGGATATAACGCAGAGAACATAGTATATGGTCCCGCTGCCGCCCGACTGCTCCGCCGCCTTTGCCATGGCAGGATAAACGTTCAGTGCGCATATGAGCGACACGCCGAACGCCACGTCGATAAGTCCAGCAGGGAGAGATTTCTTCCAGTTCTGGGAGAAGCCCTTCCAGAACTCGTGCCAGATGAACGTATCCTTATCCAGCTGATAGCACCGCAGCACCTTTGTCATGCCCGCTATGGCAGGGCCAATGGTAACAACGGGGATACAGAACACAAAGGTCAGGAGACTCAGCTTGATAAGCTTCCAGAATCTTCCGAAATACATTTCCCAGAACAGGAAAAACGGTTTCTTTTTTGGGGCATTTTTGGATATGCCCGAGCCTGCTTTTTCATAGTCGGCTCCGAAGCCTAAGAATGACAATGACTACACTTCCTTAAATATTTTATTCCCCATTTGATACTAAGCGCCAATTAAAAGCCGGTTTTGTTGGTGCTTGGTTTAAAGCACTGCTGCCATAAGTCCACGCATCGCAGCTGCGGCGATGCCGGTAAGCAATATCAGCGCAAATTTTGCAAGATAAAGCCGCAGGCTGCCCTCGTCGGAGGCTTCGCCCGAAGCTCCGAATGACCTGCCCGAAATGTAGGAGGACATTCTTATATTTTCCCTAGCCCCAAGAATGACCGTTACCATGCTCACAGCCTCAAAGGGAAGAATGTTCAGAGCAGCGCAGACATCTCCGCTTTTCATTGCGCAGGCAGCATATGCAGCCAGATACCCTGTGCCAAGCCCTTTAAAAAAGCACAGTATATATCCCATAGGCTGACCCACAGCGGAAAGTCCGCCGAAAAAGAACAGCAGAACGTATATCCCCACAGAGCAAAGGCTTGTCACAAAGGCGGACACAAAGCCGCCCCCGGCATTTACCTCCCCGCCGCTGTAGGAATATGCTCCCGCAAACACCCCTGCCGCCGCAATAACTGTCAGCAGCATATAAAGCCGTCTGCCGGGGGATATCTCCCTTTCGGCAGGCAGTTCACGGGTCATGCGGCGCACTCTGTACCGCCGTCTTTTCTGAACATTTACGGTCATATTATCAATCGTCCTTTGTTTTGTATTTGCAGTATTGCTTATACAAAGCTTATGCGGACGACCGCAATAAAATTACTTTATTTTGAAAGCTCGTATGCTCTCTTTGTGCATCTCTCGCAGCAGTCCTTGACAACATCGGTAAGCTTGCCCTGATACAGTCCGTCAAGACCTGCAAGGGTAGTTCCTCCGGGAGAGGATACCATTTTGATAAGCTCGTCAATGGTCTTGCCCGACTCGGTCATCATCTTTGCAGAGCCGATAAGGGACTTTGCAAACAGCCTGAGAGCAGCGTCGCCGTCAATGCCGTTTTCCTTTGCGTAATCGATAAAGCCCTTGGCATACAGATAGATGAATGCAGGAGAGCTGCCGTTGATTGCGATGATCTCCTTCATCTTGTCCATGGGAACTACCTCAGCGATACCGCCTGTGGAGAAGATGCTCTTTACCACCTCAAATTCCTCGTCGGTGGTGTAGGTTCCCTTTGCAAGAGCGGTTGCGCCCTCGCCCAGCAGGAAAGGAGTATTGGGCATTACGATAACGGTATGCACCTTGTCCTTTGTGGTCTTCATGATGTACTCTTCCGTGATGCCTGCTGCGATGGATACGACGACCGTATCCTCCTTAACGTGATCGGCAAGCTTGGGGAGAACGGAATCAAACACCTGAGGCTTTATTGCAAGGAACACATATTTGCACTTGTCGCATATCTCGCCCTCGGAGGAAACAGCCTTTACGCCCTGCTTTTCAAGCTCGGCAAGCTTTGCAGCGTCGAGATCGTATGCGTATATTTCCGCTTCGGACTTATATGCTGCGGCAATTCCTCTGATAATGGCGCCGCCCATATTTCCAGTGCCGAGAAAACCAACTTTTATCATAAGTCAAGCTCCTTTTTATTTTGCCTGCCCGTACTGCGACCGCACTCTGCAATACGCTGCCTGAGCCGCAGGCACCGTCATAGACAGAAGTGCCACGTCAATGGGGAACTGTCCCAGATTTTTCACAACTCTCGGGAGTATCCAAACAAAGAATCCGTTCATCATGGTCTCGTTTGCTCCAAGAAGAGTAAAATCGGGATTTACGTAGAGTGTGTATAAAAAGTACGAATTAAGGCATATGTTGCAGATGAGTATTACCAAAAATCTTGCCAGTGCAACTCTGAGAATATCGCTCCACTGGGGCTTAATGGTCTGCTTGTAAAGGAATATGCCGTAGATGATGCCCGAAAGAATGACCACCAGCGCCAGCTCTATACTGTAGCCTCTTGCCGACTTGTTGTCGATAAGGAAGCCGATAAGGTCAAGGGCAAATGTGGACATTCCGCACACCACGGGGCCGTAAAGCAGTCCGATAAGGCTTATGGGTATGCAGGTGAACACTATTCTGAGATCCGGTGTTACCTGTATTGCCAGCGAGCGGATAGCTATCGCCATTGCAAGCAGCATACCTGTTGTGGCGATAGTCCTCAGATTTTTCAGTGATTTTGCCGACTCGGCAAATAAATTAAAAAAGCTTTTCATTATAGAACCTCCTTAAAATAATGCGCAGCTCTCTTGCCTTGTGCATTATATCTGAGGAGAATGAAAAGCTCCTTTTGTATAATGCATTCAGCGGGATGCGATGACTGTACCGCATTTCCGCTTTTCAGCGGAAAATTTCGTCCCCGACACAACTCCCCGTTGTCGGGACACTGCGGTGCCTGTATTCAGGCTCCAAACGCACAGTCATCTACTCTGTAATGCGTGATTTTTTTAGAATGTGATCTCGTTGCAGACTCTGTAAAGCTCAGTATCAAAGGGCTTCTTCATAGCAAGAGCTTCCTGGATATCAACATCGATGATCTTGTTATCCTTCATGCCTACGACTCTGTTTGTAGCGCCGCTGTCGATAAGCTCAACAGCACGGTAGCCCATCTGGCTTGCAGCAACTCTGTCTCTCAGGGTAGGCATACCGCCTCTCTGAACGTGACCGAGAACTGTAAGTCTGGTCTCAATGCCTGTAAGCTCCTGGATTCCCTTGGTGATGCCCTCAGAGTTGTTAACGCCCTCGGCAACAACAACGATGAAGTGCTCCTTCTGAGCCTCATGTGCCTTCTTGATCTTTTCTGCGATAGCATTCATATCATAAGGCATCTCGGGAGTGATGCAGGCAATAGCACCTGAAGCGATGGCAACGTTAAGAGCGATCCAGCCTGCATTTCTGCCCATTACCTCAACAACAGAGCATCTGTCGTGGGACTGGCTGGTGTCTCTCAGCTTGTCGATCATTTCCATAGCGGTGTTCATTGCAGTATCGTAGCCAATAGTGTACTCAGTACACTGGATATCGTTATCAATGGTTCCGGGGAGACCTATGCAGCGGATATTGCCCAGACGGGAAAGATCTGCAGCGCCTCTGAATGAACCGTCGCCGCCGATTACAACAAGACCTTCCATATTAAGGCTCTTGCACTTTTCAGCAGCCTTGAGAATATATTCCTCTTCCTTGAATTCGAGACATCTTGCGGTGTAAAGGATAGTGCCGCCTCTCTGAATGATATCTGAAACGTCACGGCAGCTGAGTTCAACGCATTCGCCATGAAGCAGACCGTTGTAACCTCTCTGGATACCGATAACTCTGTATCCCTTGTTGATAGCAGCTCTTGTTACGGCTCTTACAGCCGCATTCATTCCGGGAGCGTCGCCTCCGCTTGTTAATACGCCAATAGCCTTCTGCATAATTCTTTCCTCCGATTTTTTATAATCAGCGGCAATATGCTTTAACAAAGCCCTGCCGCCTTTCAGACAAAAATATAGAAAACGTTTTACGTTCCTCTACTATTTTACACATATCGCCCCTCTTTGTCAAGGGGGGAATGCTTATTTTCTGTAAACTTTCACAACATTAAAGCGCTGACGCACACCCAGATGTGCTAAATCACAACCGAAAGCGCCGTATTTTCCGTTCCCGCAGCCTCAGACAGCTCCTCTATCAGCTCAGCCGATATGCCGCAGGTCTTTATCTTCCTGTGGGCAATGGTTCGGCTGATGTCGGAAAACCTGAACAGCACGGGCGAGCTGCCTTGGTGCTTTCGCAGGATATCAGTGCAGGCGGAGATTATATCCCTGTCGGTGCTTTTGCACCTGATAAACAGCTTGCCGCCGCATACCTTCTTTGTAAACTCCTCCTCCGAAAGTATCCTGTCCGCCAGAATGTTCATTCCGCCGTCCCTTGAGGGCGAAAGCCTGCCCTCGATGTAAACACGCCTGCCGCTTTCAAGCAATGGCTTTGCGGTCACATATACCGACGGGAACACTACGCACTCACATTCGCCGCTCATATCCTCCACGGAAAGGAAAGCCATCTCTCCGCTTTTGGCAGCGTGCTTTTTTACCCCCGTAAGAGTGCATACGAAAGCGGTCTTTGCGCCCTCTTTAAGCTTCATCGCCGATGCGATATCGGGCAGGCGCATTGCCTGAGCAAGTGTGCGCATATTTTTAAGAGGGTGCCCCGAAATGTAAATGCCCAGTATCTCCTTTTCCATTTCCAGCAGCTCGGAGGAGCCGAACTCATCACTTTTGGGGAGGGTGCTTTCGATATCCGCCGCAGAGCTTCCGCTGTCGGACATTCCGAAAAAGTCCAGCTGACCCTCTATAGTGCCCCTTGAATAATCGGCGCAGGCATTTGCGATAAGGTCATAGTTTTCAAGCATCTGCCGCCTGTTGAGGGCAAAGCCGTCCAGCGCCCCGCATTTTATAAGGCTCTCGGCACATCTGCGGCTGAAATCATGACCGTTCATTCGTTTTACAAGGTCGGTGAGGCTCACGTATCTGCCGTTTTTCTCACGCTCTTCTATTATCTCGCTTATCATTCCCCTGCCGAGATTTTTCGCCGCCAGCAGTGAAAAGCGAATGCCGTCCTCTGCGGCGGTAAAGCCCATATCGCTTTCGTTGATGTCGGGGCGGAGTATCTTCACCCCATGCCTGCCGCACTCGGAGATATATTCCATGAGCTTGCCCGTATATTCCGTAAAGGCGGACATAAGCGCCGCCATATATTCCTTATAGAAGTGGCATTTTAGATACGCCGTTCGGTATGCCACCACCGAATAAGCCGCCGCATGGGACTTGTTGAAGGCATAGGAAGCAAAGCCCGCCATCTCGCCGAAAACGTCCTGAGCCACCTTTTCGGGCACGTTGTTCTTCACCGCTCCCGCAATGAAGATATCCCGCTCCTTTTCCATAACATCGTGCTTTTTCTTTGCCATGGCACGGCGCACAAGGTCGGCTCTGCCATAGGAATAGCCCGCCATTTTGCGGCAAATCTCCATTACCTGCTCCTGATAAACTATGCAGCCGCAGGTAACGTCCAGGATATCCTTTAAAATGGGGTGAGCATAGGTTATCTTTTCGGGGTGACGGCGGTTTTCAAGGTACTTTGGAATGCTGTCCATAGGTCCGGGACGGTAAAGTGACAATGCCGCCGTCAGATCCTCTATCGAACGGGGTCTGAGCTTCATCAGAAGGCTTGTCATGCCGCCGCTTTCAAACTGGAACACGCCCGACGTATCCCCTGCGGAAAGCATCGCAAAGGTCTCGGCATCATCATCGGGGACTTTTCTTATATCAAAGTCGGGGATATGCTTCCTTACCGCCTTTTCGCAGTCATGGATAATGGTAAGGTTGCGAAGCCCCAGAAAGTCCATTTTGAGCAGTCCCACGCTTTCAAGGGCTGTCATGGTGTATTGTGTGGCAACCACGCCGTCACGGCACACCAGCGGAACATAATCGCTGACGGGAGCATCGCATATAACAACTCCCGCCGCATGAGTGGAGGTGTTTCGGGGCATTCCCTCAATGGAGCGTGCCGTGTCTATAAGCTCATGCACCTTCATATCGGTCTCGTAAAGGCTTTTAAGCTCCGCAGAGCCATCAAGCGCCTTGTCAAGAGTCATATGCAGCGACTGTGGGATAAGCTTTGAAACTGTGTCTCCCACGCTGTAAGGCAGGTCGGACACACGGGCAATATCACGTATGGCAGCCTTTGCCGCCATGGTTCCGAAAGTAACTATCTGCGCCACCCTGTCACTGCCGTACCTCCTGATAACATAGTCTATGACCTCCTGCCGCCTTTCGTAGCAGAAGTCGATATCAAAATCGGGCATGGAAACTCTTTCGGGGTTGAGGAAACGCTCAAACAGCAGATTGTATCTGATAGGGTCAATGTCCGTGATGCCAATGCAGTACGCCGCAAGGGAACCTGCTCCCGAGCCACGTCCCGGTCCCACGGGGATATCCTTGCTTTTGGCGTATGCGATAAAATCCCACACAATAAGATAGTAGTCGGTGTAGCCCATCCTGACCACCACGTCCAGCTCATATTCCAGCCGTTCTTTTATCTCGGGGGTGATGTTATCATAGCGCTTTTTAAGCCCCATATGGCACATATTCCTGAAAAAAGTCTCATTGTCTGCGCCTATCTGCTTCTGTTTTTCGGAAAGGTCAAAGCGTGGGAGCTTCAGCTTGCCGAACTCCATTTCAAAGGAGCACATCTCCGCAATTTTTGCAGTGTTCGCCACAGCATCGGGTCTGCCTCGGAAAAGGGGAAGCATCTCTTCCTCGCTTTTAAGGTAAAATTCATCATTGGGAAAGGCAATGTTCAGCCTGTCCGCCAGAGTAGTATTGGTCTGGATAGCAAGCAAGACCCTCTGCACCCTTGCATCTTCCCTGCGCACATAATGAGCGTCATTTGTGGCGGCAAGGGGGATATTGGTCTGCGCCGAAAGCCTGTAAAGGGCAGGGAGAATTTTTGCGTCCTCGGGAGTGGAATGGTTCTGCACCTCGATATAATAGTTGCCTGCGCCGAAAATATCGTTGTATAAAAGAGCTGTCTGCTTTGCCTTTTCAAAGTCGCCCTCGGCAATATGCCTTGGCACTTCTCCCGCAATACAGCCCGAAAGACAGACAAGCCCCTCGGAATGTTCCCTGAGAAGCTCAAGGTCAACTCTCGGCTTGCTGTAAAAGCCTTCGGTATAGCTCAGCGACACCATTTTTATAAGATTTTTGTAGCCCTTTTCATTTTTGCACAGCAGTATAAGATGATACGGGTGGGAATCCAGCCCGAAATCCTTGTCAAACCTTGTTCTGCGGGCAACATACACCTCGCAGCCGATGATAGGCTTTATCCCCTGAGCTTTGCACTCGTTGTAGAAATCCACAGCCGCAAACATATTTCCGTGATCGGTCACGGCAAGGGCAGTCTGCCCCATTTCCTTTGCACGGCTCACCATATCCTTTATGCGGCAGGCGCCGTCAAGCAGGCTGTATTCGCTGTGAACATGAAGATTAACAAACATTGCGGCGGCTCCTTTCACATATTTAATGTCCCATGATATTATCTCCGAATGGCGCAGGACATATTATTTCCGCAATATAATATCCGTCCTCCGCAGGGATATCCATTTTCTCCGTAATATCAAACATATAAAAGTGCTCCTCCGCTTCGGAAGCGGGATATACAGAAGCACTTCCCACATTGGAAAGCTCCTTTTCTATCCCCCGTGGTCCGTTGGTGCGCACCACAAAAAGCAGCTGATTTTCCGTGTGATTTCCCGTTCCGCTTGTGTTGCCCGTGTAAACACAGCTTCCGCATATTTTGCCGCCCATATCGACTATGTACCGATTTGCCCTGTCCGCACGGATATGCCCGTCCGCAATGTTCACTGCCGCACCGATAAGCTGAAGCGCACATATTATTATCGGCAGTGCCGCAATGATGACAAGTACCGTCTTTGCCGCTTTTTTCATATTATTCCTTTCCTGCCCTGCTCCTGTCCTCACGTATCTGCTCGGCAATCTCCATAAGTTTTTTCAGCCTGTGATTTGCCCCCGAACGTCCCACGGGCTTGTCAAGCATTTCTCCCAGCTCTTTCAGCGAAACATCGGGATTTTCCAGCCGCAGCTCCGCCATGTTCCGAAGCTCGGGGGTAAGGCTCTCCAGTCCCTCGGTGTTCATTATGTACTCAATGTCCTCTATCTGCTTCTCGGAGGCTTTGAGGGTCCGCTCGATATTTGCAGCATCACAGTTTGCTATGCGGTTTGCCTTGTTGCGCACGTCTTTGAGAATTTTCACGTTCATCAGCTCGATGGAGGATTTTGTGGCACCCATCAGCGTCAGCATATCCTCAATATCCTCGCTGCCCTTGAAATACAGCACATAAAGCCCTTTGCGCTCCACATATTTTGACATTATACCCAGCCGTTCCAGCAGTTTTTTCAGATCGGTGCAAAGCTCCTCAAAGGGCACCGCAAATTCCAGATGATACTCCTTTATCGGCTCGGTAACGCTTCCGCATGAAATGAACGCCCCTGCAAGGAACGCAAAGACGTTGTTATTGTCTATGATATCCTCTTGAATGCGGTGTATGAGCTTGCTGGAGGATATCCTGAAACGGAATATCAGCTCTTCCCTGTCAGGCTCGGCAGGAACTGTAAGGCTGTAGAGCGATGAGCCGTTTTTCTTTTTGGTCTCGTTTATGGCAACAGTGCCGCTCCTGCCGATTATCTTGTCGGAAAGCCTTGAAAACATATCCGCCGCCAGGCGGTTTTCTGTCTGGAACTGTATCTCCTCCGCACCGAAGCGGCGGCAGAAGAGCAGCATTCCGTAAAGGCAGGCATATTCCTTGTCACGGTCGGTTATAACAGAGCAAAGCTCCTCTTTTACGCTTTGTGAAAATGACATCTTATCCCTCTTTCATTGCTTCCAAATTACAGCTTTCCGACCTCGATATCCCTGTGGCACACTCTTGATTTAACGCCCTTGTCATCAAGATAATGATAGATATTTTCCGCAAAGGTAACGCTTCTGTGCTTTCCGCCGGTGCAGCCGAATGCGATGACAAGAGAGGTCTTTCCCTCGTGGCGGTACAAGGGGAGAAGGAAGTCGATAAGGTCTTTGAGCTTTTTGTCAAGCTCCTTGGAGCTGTCAAAGCTCATAACATAGTCCCTTACGCAGCTTTCAAGCCCTGTGTGCTTTTTAAGCTCGGGGATATAAAAGGGGTTTGGCAGGCATCTTACATCGAAAACAAGGTCAGCCTCACGGCAGTTTCCGTACTTGAAGCCGAAGGACATTACCTTGACGGACATTCTGTCGTCGGGATTATCCATAAAGAGGTCGAAAATAGTCTCTCTCAGCTGGGCAAGGGTCATGTCGGAGGTGTCTATGGTGTAGTCGGAAGCCTCCCTGATGTGGGAAAGTATGCCTCTTTCCATGGTTATAGCCTTTTGCAGGCTGCCGTGGGACTGTTCGTCCAGCGGGTGACGGCGGCGTGTCTCCTTATAGCGCTTGATAAGTACCTCGTCCGATGCGTCAAGGAAAAGCACCTTTACTTCAAGTCCCGATTTTCTGAGATAATCAAGGCTGCTGTCCAACTCATAGAAAAGCTCACCGCCACGGATATCGGTAACTATAGCCACCTTGCTCATATGTCCGTGGGATTTTACGCAGATATCCGCAAATTTCGGTATAAGCTGGGGAGGGATATTATCTATGCAGTAGTAGCCGATATCCTCAAGAGCGTTCACCGCACCCGATTTGCCTGAGCCTGAAAGACCCGTAACTATCAAAAAATTCATAATATCCTCCATTCCGCCTGTTTATGCAGGGCATATGTTTACGCCGAACATAAACGACATAACTATATCATTATATAAGATTACCACAAATCGGCTAAGAAATCAACAGGACAGGGCAAGTTATTTTTGAACATTAAACATAGCGTTTTCACCTGAGTTTCACCGTATTAACGTATCACTCTCATAAATTTTATAACAAATTGGCGTAATATTCACAAAAAAATAATAATTTGATATCCTATATTAAATGAATATTGAAAAGAAAAGGTATATAATTTTTTTATATAGTCTTTTTTTGATGAATTTTGTAATTTTTGTTATTTTTATGGGAGAAAATGAGATGGAGATTTTAAAGCAGCGAATTTTAAAGGACGGCGTTGTAAAAGAGGGAAACGTCCTTAAAGTGGATAAGTTTCTCAATCACCAGATGGACGTTAAGCTTTTTAACGACATCGGCGAGGAATTTGCAAGGCGTTTTGCGGGCCTGGGCGTAAACAAGATACTTACCATCGAGGCTTCAGGTATCGGCATCGCCTGCATCGCAGCCCAGCATTTTAACAACTGTCCCATTATCTTTGCCAAAAAGACCCTCAGCCAGAACCTTGACGGTCAGATGTACATCACTCAGGTAAAGTCCTACACAAAGGGCGTTACTTATGATGTAATGGTCTCAAAGAAATACCTCGGCAAGGGCGATAAGGTCCTTATCATTGATGATTTCCTTGCAAACGGCTGCGCTCTTATGGGTCTTATACATATCGTCGAGCAGTCAGGCGCCGATCTGGTAGGCGCAGGCATCGTTATTGAAAAGGGCTTCCAGGTGGGCGGAAAGACTATCCGTGACATGGGAATAAAGCTGGAATCCCTTGCAATAATAGATTCCATGGACGACGGCAAGATCGTGTTCAGAGATTAACGCAAAAGGCGTTAATATAGCTGTTATAACTGACAGCGTACAGGAAAAAAGTTTTATGGAGGAAGAAAAATGAAGAAAAACCGCTTTCTGGCACTTGCTCTCTCAGCGCTCATGTCTGCATTCGCATTCACTGCCTGCACAACAGCCGCTGACGATACAGCAAATGCAGGCACAGACGCAGCAGGCTCCGACGGAGCTGACACAGCTGCTGTTCAGACACTCACCTATGACGATGTAAAGATCGGCGTTATCCACATCGGCAACCCTGCTGACGGCTCCGGATATACATACGCTCACGATCAGGGTATCGTAGGTATGCAGCAGGAGCTTGGTCTCAGAGATGACCAGATTGTAAGAAAGAACAACGTAAGCGACAGCGACCCTGCCGCAACCGAAACAGCTATCCGTGAGTGCATCGAAGAAGGCTGCAACATCATCTTCGGCACAAGCTGGGGCTACATGGACAAGATGGAGTCTCTGGCAGCTGAGTTCCCCGACGTTTACTTCTGCCACGGCACAGGCTACAAGAACAACGGCACTAACCTCAACAACTACTTCGGCAGAATCTACCAGGCAAGATATCTTTCCGGTATCGTTGCAGGTATGAAGACCGAGTCCAACCTCATCGGCTACGTTTCCGCAATGGGCGTTGAGAACTCCGAGTGCACAGGCGGCATTGACGCTTTTGCAATGGGCGTTTATTCCGTAAATCCCGACGCTAAGGTTTATGTAAAGGTAACAAACAGCTGGTACTCCCCCACAGAGGAGACAAACGCTGCCAAGGCTCTTCTTTCCGAGGGCTGCGACGTTATCGCTCAGCACTGCGATACCCCCAACCCCCAGCTCGAAGCTGAGAGCGCAGGCAAGTGGGGCGTAGGCTACAACACCGATATGTCCAAGGACGCTCCCAAGGCTACCCTTACTTCCACTATCTGGCACTGGGACGCTTACTACACCTATCAGGTAAAGCAGATCGTTGACGGCGGCTGGACCTGCGAGAACTACTACGGCGGCATGGCTGACGGTCTCGTTGATATCTCTCCCCTCAATATGGACATCTGCACCGATGAGATGCAGGCAGCTGTTGACGCAGCAAAAGCAAAGATCATGGACGGTTCCTTCAACGTATTTGACGGCGTTATCGAAACAAACGACGGTCAGACCGTAGGCGAGGAAGGCTCCACTCTCGACGATGCAACCATCACAGGCGGCATCAACTGGTACTTCAAGACTGTTGAAGTAAAGTAATCGACAATAAAACCAAACAGAGCGGCAGGATTTATATTATATTGATTCTGCCGCCCTATTTTTATGGTATCCATGAGAAAACGGCAGCTGATACCGCCGCTTTCTGATGAATATCAAACTGAAAAGGAAAGGAAGATCATATGAGCGGGAATGAGATCGCCGTAAAATGCAGCGGGATAACCAAGACCTTCGGCGGCGTTGTGGCAAACGACGATATAAATCTCGAAGTAAAATACGGCGAGATACTGGCTCTTCTGGGCGAGAACGGCTCGGGCAAAACAACTCTTATGAATATGCTCTCGGGCATCTATCACCCCGACAAGGGCACCATAGCCATTTCGGGCAAAACTGTTGCCATAAATTCACCCAAGGACTCCATTGCACTGGGAATAGGCATGATACATCAGCACTTCAAGCTGGTGGAGGTGTTCACCGCAGCGGACAACATCGTTGCAGGCACAAAGGGCAGCCTTAAAGGCAAGGGAGCTGTAAGGGACGAGATAAACAAGATATCCGAACAGCTGGGGCTGGAAGTTGACCCCGACAAAAAGGTATATAATATGTCCGTCAGCGAAAAGCAGACGGTGGAGATACTTAAAGTCCTTTACAGAGGCGCAAAAATACTTATCCTTGACGAGCCTACCGCCGTGCTTACCCCTCAGGAAACGGAAAAGCTCTTCGCTATCCTTAAAAAGATGAAAGCTCAGGGCTGTGCCATTATCATCATCACCCACAAGCTGGACGAGGTAATGGAGATATCCGACAGAGTTACCATTCTCCGCAAGGGAAAGAGCGTTGAAACGGTGCAGACCGCCGAAAGCAGTGAGAAAAAGCTCACCGAGCTTATGGTGGGCAAGCCAGTTGACCTTTCCATCGAGCGCCCCGAGCCTGAGAATGTAACACCCATACTCAATGTAGTTGACCTGACGGTAAAGAACTCCGAGGGAAGCATCGCCCTCAACGACGTAAGCTTTGTCATCAACAGGGGCGAGATACTGGGCGTTGCAGGCATCGCAGGCAGCGGTCAGAAGGAGCTTTGCGAGACTATCGCAGGTCTCCGGAAGATAGAAAAGGGCGCTGTGCTTTATAACAAGGAAAACATCATCGGCAAAACTCCAAAGCAGATAATAGAGCTTGGCATAAGCATGAGCTTTATCCCCGAGGACCGTCTGGGAATGGGTCTGGTGGCTTCCGCAGGAATGACGGACAATATGCTTCTGAAAACCTATAAAAAAGGAAAGTTCTGCTTTGTGGACAGAAAGCCTGCAAGAGCGCTCTCCAAGGAGCTTATCGACAGCCTCGAGATAAAGACAGCCTCCACCGAGCAGCCCGTAAGAATGCTTTCGGGCGGAAATGTTCAGAAAGTTCTGCTGGGACGTGAGATACACAGCCAGCCCGACCTGCTCATAACCGCATATCCCGTAAGAGGTCTGGACATCAACTCCTCTTACATGATATACTCCCTGCTCAACGAGCAGAAAAAGAAAAACACTGCCGTGCTGTTCATCGGCGAGAGCCTTGACGTTCTGCTGGAGCTGTGCGACAGGATAATGGTGCTGTGCCACGGAAAGATAACGGGCATATGCGACGCAAAGAAGCTTACAAAGGAAAAGATAGGCCTTATGATGACAGGCTCAACTATGGAGGAGGTAATGGGCGATGAGTGAGGCTAAAGCCATAAAAAAAGAACCCCTTATCAGAATTGCCAAAAGAGCCGAGCGCTCCAACAGGGAAAAGCTGGTTTTAAGGCTTCTCTCCGTGCTTCTTGCCATATGCGCAGGTGGAATTTTCATTCTGATACTGGGTAAAAATCCGTTTCTTTACTACAGCAAGATGGCTGCGGGAGCATTCATAGGCAAGAACCCAAAAAATCCCATGATGCCTTTCCGTGAGACCATAAAGATAATGATACCCCTGCTCATATCCTCTCTGGGCATAACGCTGGCGTTCAAGATGAAATTCTGGAACATTGGCGCAGAGGGTCAGATAATCATGGGCGGCATATTCGCTTCATACTTTGCACTTTTCCACTATGACCTGCCCCATTATCTGCTGTTCATACTCATGTTTATAGCGGCAATGATAGGCGGCGGACTTTACGGAATGATACCCGCATTCTTTAAGGCAAAGTTTGATACAAACGAAACTCTGCTGACGCTGATGCTAAACTACATTGCCCTGTACATCATCGACTGGCTGACAAAGGGCGCTTGGCAGGATCCCGAATCAAAGGGCTACCCCAAGATAGCGACCTTTGACAAAAACGCTTGGCTTGACTCGCTGGGCGGCATTCAGATCGGCTGGGTAATAGGTCTTGTGCTGGCGGCAGTTATATTCGTGTATCTCCGCTACACCAAGCAGGGCTATGAGATAATGGTAGTTTCCGACAGCCACGCCACTGCAAGATACGCCGGCATGAACCCCGGAAAGATAACCATTAGAACAATGTTCCTCAGCGGCGCTGTCTGCGGAATCGCAGGCATGGTGCAGGCGTGCGGAACAGAACATACCCTTTCCAGATCGGTCGCAGGCGGCGTGGGCTTTACAGCAATCATCGTTGCATGGCTTGCAAACCTCAGCCCAGTGGGCATCGTGATAGTTTCCTTCCTCTTTGCAGTGCTCCAGAAGGGAAGCACGGTAGTTTCCTCCGAATTTAATCTGTCACCCTACTGTTCACCCGTATTGCAGGGAATAATCCTGTTCTTCGTGCTGGGCTGCGAGTTCTTTATCAGATATAAATTCATCTTCCGTCATAAGGAGGAAAAGTGATATGGAAAGACTTATTGCATTTCTTGCTCATGCGGTATATATGGGCACTCCCCTGCTTTTCGGCACTGTGGGTGAGATACAGAACGAGAAGTCGGGCCATCTTAACCTGGGCGTTGAGGGCATTATGGCTATGGGAGCCTGCGCAGGCTTTATGACCGCCTACAAAACGGGCAGCCTTGTGCTGGCGCTGATAATGGCTTTTATTGTCGGAATGGCAGTTTCGCTAATCTACGCATTCCTTACCATCACCATGATGGCAAACCAGAACGTTACGGGTCTTACCCTTACCATTTTCGGCACAGGTCTTTCAAACTTCATCGGCGAGCAGATGATAACCGCTTCGGAAACAGGAAACCTGAAGCTGCCCGAAAATGTATCGGCAGCGCTGAAAAACATTAAGATTCCTCTGCTTGGCGATATCCCCGTGCTGGGCGGTGTGCTTTTCAACCAGAACATATTCACATATATTAGCATCGTAATTGCGATAATCATGTTCATCTACCTGAACAAGACAAAACCAGGTCTTAACCTGAGGACTATCGGCGAAAGTCCCGCAGTTGCGGACGCTGTTGGAATAAACGTTGTGAAGTACAAGTACATCAACGTGCTTATCGGCGGCGGAATATGCGGCATCGGCGGAGCGTTCTGCTCAATGGTAATAAACGGCGGCGTTTGGATGGCAAACAGCGTAAACGGACTGGGCTGGATAGCCGTTGCGCTGGTAATATTCGCAGTATGGAACCCCGCAAAGGCAATATACGGCGCATACATCTTCGGCGCATTCATGGTGCTGAAATATTACTTCCCCAAAGACCTGGGATTTACCGTTCCCGAATCATTCTTTGATATGCTCCCATACCTTGTAACGGCGCTGGTGCTTGTCATCACCTCCGTAAAGAAGTCCAAGGAGCGTTCACAGCCAGCTTCCTGCGGCGTGAACTATTTCCGTGAGGAAAGATAATTATACTAACCAAAACCGCCGTATCGGATATTTCCGATACGGCGGCATTTTTAGAACCTGTCTTCACAAGCATATGCGCACGTCTTTTCGGCAAATTTTGCCGCAGACTGCGTTAAAAATCCTTGCCGGGCGAAAGCCCGCCTGCGGATTTTTGCCTACTCTGCAACAAAATTATGCTTGAAAATCCGCACACATTTCTTATGAAGACAGGTTCTTATTTATCCAAGCCCTTTTGCACATAAGGCGTTTTAAGAAATCTATGGTAAAAGATAAATCCGACTGTGGTTGTGATGATCTCCGTAACAGGGAATGTGAGCCAGAACCTTTCCAGTCCGAACCGTGAGAAGATATATCCCAGCGGAACGAACAGTATGACCGTTCTTATAACTGTCAGCAATGAGCTTTTCACGCTGCTTCCCACCGCCTGAAAGAACACGGGGAAAATAAGCGACGTAACCATGGGGATAAAGCTTATGCCGATTATCCTGAGCCCGAATGTTCCTATCGCCACCACCTGCTCGTCCGAGCTGAACACCCTCAGCATCTGCTCGGGGATAACTGCAAAACATAATGTTCCCAGCGACATAAGCGCTATGCCGAATATGACCGAGGCGGACAATGTCTTTTTGCAGCGCTCGATATTGTGCGCCGCATAGTTGAAGCTTATTACAGGCACTATGCAGGTCTGCATTGCTCCCAGGGGGATAAAGAAGAAGGTCTGCCACTTGTAGTAAAGTCCCAGCGCTGTGACTGCCTGATCCGAAAAGCCTGAAAGTATAAGGTTAAGTCCAAGGATATAGAACGTGTATGCGGACTGCATAAGGATATTCGGCGTGCCCAGAGCGAATATGCGCTTTATGTATGCAGGGTATTTTCTCCTGTCGGGAGACCTGCGGAAGCCTTTTTTCATGACCACCAGCGCCGCAGCAATCTGACCCGCAACTGTGGCGGCAGCCGCTCCCGATATGCCCATTTTGGGAAGCCCGAACATTCCGAAAATAAGCAGAGGGTCAAGGATAATGTTGGTGATCGCACCTATTATCTGCGCCGCCATAGGCGTTTTCATATCGCCGTGAGCCTGCAGGATCTTTGTCCACACGCTTTCAAGGAAAAGCCCGAAGCTGAACACGCACACTATCCTGCCGTATGCGATAACATCGGCAATGACCGCAGGCGAGTCGGTGGACATTTTTGCATATGCGGGCATTATTGCATAGCACACAGCGGCAAACAGCAGCCACATCACCACAGCCAGCGGAGTTCCCACTCCCGCATACTCGTCGGCTTCCTTTGTTCCGCCCGTGCCAAGCTTTGCTGCCATGGCGGTGTTTATTCCCACGCCCGTTCCCACGGCAAAGGCTATCATTAGCAGCTGTATGGGATAGATCATTGAAAGGGCGGTAAGTCCCGAATCGGAAGCCCTGCCAACGAAAAAGCTGTCAACTATGTTATAAAGCGCCTGAATAAGCTGCGCCAGCATTACAGGCGGAGCAAGCTTCAGCAGAACTTTGCTTATCTTCTCCTTGCCAAACAGTTCGTTTGTATCCATTTTATGACCATTCCTTTCGGAAATAATATGCAGCTTTAATATAATATCACATCAGCATAAACATTTCAAGCTGTGCCGATGCTGCTTGATGTGAACTTTATTCAATTAAAATTCCCGCAAATTATTGACATCAATGTTACAATAGTGTTATAATCATTAAAAGACATTTTTGGGGGGAATTATGGCTATCATAGGAATTGATCTGGGAACTACAAACAGCCTTGCCGTATGCTACAGGAACGAAAAGGCTGAGATTATAAAAAACAGTCTGGGAGATAACTATCTTCCCTCTGTTGTCAGCATTGACGACAATGGCGAGATACTTGTGGGCAGGGTGGCAAAGGAGCGGCTTATATCCCACCCCAGCGCCACAGCGGCAGAGTTCAAGCGGATAATGGGTCTGCGTCAGACCGTAACTCTCAGCGGACGGAGCTTCTCTCCCGAGGAGCTGTCCTCCCTCGTGCTGCGCAGGATAAAGGAAGATGCGGAAGCCTATCTGGGCGAGCCTGTGACCGAGGCTGTCATCAGCGTGCCCGCATATTTTGACGATAACTGCCGAACCGCCACCAAGCTTGCCGCAAAGCTTTCCGGCATTTATGTTGAAAGGCTGGTAAATGAGCCATCCGCCGCAGCACTTGCCTATCAGGCACGCCACGGCTTCGGGGACGGCACATATATGATAGTGGATTTCGGCGGAGGCACCCTTGATATCTCCATAGTCGATTCCTTTGACAGCGTTATGGAGATACTTGCCGTTGCAGGCGACAATCATCTGGGCGGTAAGGACTTTAACGAAGCCATTGCCTACTACTTCTGCAAGGAAAACGGCATTGACATGAACACCCTCTCCCCCGATGACAAGGCGATAGTATATAGGCTGGCAGAGGAATGCAAAATATCCCTCACCACCCAGCCAATGGCAATGATGATAGCAAACATCGGCGGCAAGCAGCTTTCGCTGACCCTTGACAACAACAAGCTCATAGAGGTCTGCTCCGCAGTGTTTGAGAGAGTGGCATCGCCTGTAAGAAAAGCGCTCCACGACAGCCGTCTCAGTATTGATGATATCGACGATATAATACTTGTGGGCGGCTCATGCAAAATGCCCACAGTCAGGGCGTTCATCGAAAAGATAACAGGCAAGCGCCCCTGTACAGATATCGACCCGGATACTGCCATTGCTCAGGGAGCAGGCATTTTTGCAGGCATAAAGGACAGAAACGACAAGCTGAAAGACATTATCCTTACCGATATCTGCCCCTTTTCCCTGGGAACGGACGTTCTTGACATACAGAGCCGTGAATCGGTAATGGACTTCATCATCGACCGCAACTCTCCCCTGCCCACCAGCCGTGAGCATATCTACAGCGCCGTGAACGACGGTCAGACCGTGTCAAAGTTCAAGTTCTATCAGGGCGAGAGCCGTGTGCCCTCACGCAACCTGTACATAGGCGAGCTTTGTGTAAAGCACCCGCCTGCACGAAAGCATCAGCCCACCTGCACCGCCCGCATGACCTATGACATCAACGGGATACTTGTGGTCGATGTCACCACTTTAGCGGATAATAAGCACTACAGCCACGTAATGCTCAGCAGTTCCAACAATATGAGCGATGAGGAGATAAACGCCGCCCTCAAAAAAATGGAAACTCTTAAAATAAGCCCTGCGGACAAGGAAGAGAACCGTCTGCTCATTGCCCGTGCCGAGCGCATTTATGAGGAAGCTCTGCCCGAGGAGCGCTATATGATAGACAATGCTCTGGGCAGCTTCAAGGCAGCACTTAATATGCAGAACAACCGCCGCATTCACGAAGCTGCGGAGGATCTGACCGCTCTTCTGGACAATCTGGAATACTGATATGTGGAATATACTTGGAATTGAGCCTACAAAGGACATAAGGGAGATAAAGCGTGCCTATGCCCGCCTTGCAAAGCAGTACAATCCCGAAGAACACCCCGAGGAGTTCAAGAGGATTTTTGACGCTTACAAGTCCGCCTCTGCCATGGCAAGATCGGTAAATGAGCACCGCAGCGATCCGATCGTTGCGATCACAGCAGCTGCTACCGAAGCGAAAGAACAACAAGAACCGTTACAGCATGAACAGCATGAGCAGTCAGAACAGACTGAGTTCAACTTCACCTCCGTGGATATTTTCCCCGACTTTGAGATAACTCCACAGCTGGCTCAGGAGAAATTTTTGCAGAACATGGCTCTCATACTTTCCGACAAAAACAAGCGTGACGATATCTCCTGCTGGAAATGGCTGCTTGGTAAACCCACATTTCTGTCCGTATGCGATGACAAGGGCTTCAGAAAAAAGGCTCAGAAGCTGCTTGACAAGGAGCTTCTTGCGCCGAATGTATCGTCATACATTGCAAGCAGGTTCAGCCGTGGCTCACGGACTTTGCCGCAGAAAAAGGGCGACAAATGGGCGGTTTACATCTCCCACAGCGGCAAAAAGCCCCCGGAAAGCTACAAGGTGCCAAGCTATATGGGCGGTCCAAGCCTGCTTCATCGCACCGCTCCGCAGCTTATGACCATGGTTATCATATCTTTGATATTCTTTGCTCTTGCACTGGCAGGCAGCCTGATACAGCAGTATTTTTCATAAGCCAAAACTAACGAAAGGCATTTACATATAAATGTGGAATATACTTGGAATTGAACCTACAAAGGACATAAAAACCATAAAAGCGGCTTACGCAAAGCTTGCAAAGCAGTACAATCCCGAAGAACACCCCGAGGAGTTCAAGCGGATATTTGACGCTTACAAGTCTGCCTGCGCATATGCACGTTCGAAGAACACGCCAGAGCCGCAGAAGCCCGACACCACCCAAGAGGGTCTGAACCTTTCCTTTGCACCAAAACAGGAGCAGTCTCAGTCAGAGGAAAACGGGCAGGAAAATGCCTTTGATTTCTCCAATGTAAATGAGAACGCAAAGCCTCAGCCGCAAAGGGAAGATAAAAAAGAGGATAATGCCCTTGACTTTTCCTCTGTAGATGAAGCACCAAAGCCTGACACCGATGATGAAGAAATCGGCGACTTTGATTTCAGCTCCCTTGACCCCGAAAAGCTCAATCAGACAGATGAAGAGCGCATGGAAGCTATGCGGAAGTTCTATCTTGAAAAGATACGCCGCATGGTAATGAAAAAATCCACTGCCGACAATTATCAGCTGTGGTACGAGCTGCTGAACAGCCACGACTTTTCCCGTCTGGCAGCAGATGAGGACTTCCGCCTGGAAGCCACCTCGCTGCTTTACCGCACCACATACACCAAGGAAGTGGCAAACCTTATCGCTTACTGCTTCGGTCACGGCGCTTCATACATCTGCGTCAACTCCATTTCCAACGAGTGGCAGGTTCGGCTGATAACACCTAAGGCATCACGCCGCCGCACACGCTTTATATCCGAAAGCCCCTCAAATATGCCCAAATGGGTGGGCGTTGCAGCCGTCATCATAGCTATCATGCTGTTTATCGTCTGGCCCATGTCTATACTCGCTTCGGACAACAGCTCATCGAACAGAATGCCTGAATACACTCCGCAGGAGCAGGCACATGACCCTGACGAATATCTTATCGACGCATTTGTAGATGCCGCCAACGACCATTCCTATGACCTTGAAACCCTTTACCCCATGTGCGTGGGCAAGTGGGAAAATGAGCAGGGATATATCATCATTGACGAAAGCTACGGCTATGCGCTGTATTTTAACGGCGACACTGCCGCAGGCTCCGTTTCCGCAGTTCCCGCCGAAAAGGGCACAACAGTTTATGCCAGCCTTACATCGGATAATCCAAAATATGACGGCACCCTGCTCGGCATAGTTTTAATTTCAAAGGACGGCAAAAGCCTTTCCGTCATATTCCCCGACAAAACCACCACCGTTATGTATAAGGCTGATGAAGCGGAAACGGAAGTGACTGCCGCACAGACCGAAGAGACGCAGGCGGAAACCTCACAGACGGAAGACGAGGGAATATCCGAAAGCTATGATATCGACGGCTTTTCCGTAACAGTCACTGCCTACAAGAATAAGTCCTACACCGATATCGACATGACAAACACAAGCGATAAACCCAGTCTCAGCGCTCCAAAGGTGCTTTATGAAAATCGCTTCTTTGAGAACTGCACCGAAGCAATGCTCTACTACCCCAGCGGAATGTGCGAAAGGGTGCCGATAAACGACGGCATACCCGACACCCAGAGCAACGAGGTCTATCTCCCCGTGCTGTGGGAGGACACTGACAAGTACAGGCAGGACGACATCACAAGTCTCAGGCGGGTCGAGCCGGGCGAAACCATGAGCGCCCGCTGCATTTTTGAAGAATAATACCGGACAGGGCTGCTGCGGATATACCGTAACAGCCCTGTTTCTTGCATTATTACTTTTTTCAATGAGATACTTTTGATGATTTTATACTAATCACCAATAAAACTATAGACAAAAAACAAAGCCAGATAAGAATAACATCTTATCTGGCTCATGATGATCATGTCCATCCGGGAATCTCACTTAAAAAGTGAAACACCTTGCAAGGTGCTTGTATGCACCGTCCGAGTTTGCTAAGTATAGCAAATGATATTTGCAATGTCAATATTTATATTCACGACTTATTTTTTGACTGTTAGTGTGTTTTTGTGCAAAATCACGGCGGCGGATGTATCATTGACCCGATATAGTGCGCAATGTCTGCTGACGTTCCGCTGAAAGATTTGGTGAAAACTCCTCACTTGCATATTGGTAATGTTCATTTAACTGTCAGCGATATTGAATTTTGTCAGAATGATTTTATTAACAAAGCAGCAGAAATGATAATTACAACCATTTCCATAATACTAACAATAGTAAATGCTTTTTGAGAAAACTGTTTTTTCCTATAATCGCCATAAACAAAGTATAGCGTTAAAGCCGAAAAAACAATAATAATTAAATATAACCAAGTCATATGCACACCACCTTTTGTTTGCCTGTCACAAAACGAAAGATTTTAACATCAAACCACCTATTATCCGAACATCATCTCGCCAAACTTTATGGCATATTCGTTCCAGAAAGTCATATCATGACCTCCCTTGCTTTCAAGATATATGTGCTTTGCACCTATGCTGTCAAGGAACAAGTGGAACTGCCTGTTTTCAGCCAGAAGAAAATCCTCTGTTCCGCAGGCCATGAATATCTCGGGAAGCATGCCGCTTTTGTGAAGTCTTTCCGCCAATACCTCGGGATTGTTGTCGCTTTGTTCCACGGTATCAAGGTCGCCGAAGCAGCTGCGGTAATAGTCATAATTGGCAACGCCGTTGTTCTCCCCCTCTTTCATGTGTGCGATCTGATGCACTATCAGCGCAGAGGAAAGAGCTGTGACCTTGCCGAAATTATCGGGGTACGCAAATGCCGTGTGAAGTGCGCCGAAGCCGCCCATGGAAAGCCCCATTATATATGTCTCATCGGCACTCATTGCCAGACCGAAGGTCTTTCGCACATATCTTACCAGCTCATCACCCACATAGGTGCAGAACTTCCGCCCTGTGGCAGCTCCGTTCAGCCAGAAGGAATTCTCGCCGCTGGGCATGACCACGGCAAAATTATACTTCTCCGCCACCCATGTCGGCATCCAGTTGAAAGCCTTATCCGTGTAGCCATGGAGCAGAAAAAGAGTTTTCATTTTCCGCTTTGAATACTCCGTTTCCTCCCGTGGGATATCCGCACGAAAATCATTCGGGATATACATTTTAAAAGTAACGCTGCGCATCAGCGAATTTGAAAAGAAGTCTATTGAAATATCAGCCATAAAAAAGCCCCCTTTTCAAATATTATACGTTATTATAATACCTTTGTAAAGAACATTAAAGAAAAAATCCCCTTATTTGCCTTATAATAAATAGAAAATTATTATATAAGGAGTTATGTAAAATGAAGGATCTGTCGATCTACACAAATGATTTTATAAACTATTGCAAACTGCACAAGGGGCTTAGCGCCAAAACACTGCGGGCATATTCCATTGACCTGAACCAGCTGTGGGAACGCACCCACGGCGACCTGAGCAAAGCATCTATCTGCCGGTACATATCCCATCTTCACAAAAGCTATAAGCCCCGAACCTGCCGCCGAAAGATCGCCGTTATCAAGGCTTTTGTACATTTTCTGCTTATAGACGACATTATAGACAGCAACCCATTTGACAAAATAGACGCATCATTCCGTGAGCCGTCGATGCTGCCGAGGACGATACCGCTGAGCATCATAAACGGCATTCTCAAAGCGGCGTACAACGAACGCAAGCTTGCCAAAAACGCCTATTCGGACAAAATGTGCCTGCGTGACATCGCCATTCTGGAAATGCTCTTTGCCACAGGCGCAAGGGTGTCGGAAATGTGCTCCCTTACTCCCGATGACATTGATATGGAGTACCATTCCGTCAGGATATTCGGCAAAGGCTCAAGGGAGCGCATAGTGCAGATAGAAAATACAGACGTGCTGGAGATCCTCAGGGAATACAGCAGCGCATTCAGCTCGGATATCACATTCTCGGGATATTTCTTTGTAAACAGGCTCCACAGGCGGCTTTCCGAGCAGTCCGTGCGGGAGATAATAAACAAATACGCCCTTTTGTGCCGTGAGGACATACACATCACACCCCATATGTTCAGGCATTCCTTTGCCACGCTTCTGCTGGAGGAGGACGTGGATATCCGCTACATACAGCGGCTTCTTGGGCACAGCTCCATCACCACCACCCAGATATACACCCACGTTGCCATGTCAAAACAGCGTGAGATACTTTCCGCCAAGCACCCGAGGAATAAGATAGATATTTGACCCGATCTGCTCCCCCATACAGTGCCAAACCCTGATTTTTTTATTGCTATTTCAGCCCCTATATGTTATAATAATAAATAATGTCATTTTATAAATATACTTCTCAGAAAGGAACGATAATATATTATGAACGACGGATTTGTAAGATGCGGCAGTGCTGTGCCCGATATCAAGGTGGCAGACTGCGCCTTCAATGCCGAAAAGATAATCGAAAAGGTTCGTGAAGCTGCCGAAAACGGCTGTTCGGTGCTGGTTTTCCCCGAGCTTTGCATCACAGGCTACACCTGCGGAGACCTTTTCCTCTCCGAAACACTGAAAAACGGCGCTGCTGCTGCGCTCAAAACCATACTTGCCGCCACAGCCGAGCTTGATATACTGTTCATTGTCGGACTTCCCGTCCCCCACCTCAACAGGCTCTATAACTGCGCCGCAGTGTGCTGCAAGGGCAGGCTGCTGGGTCTTGTCCCCAAGCGCAATATCCCCAACTATTCCGAATTTTACGAGGCAAGGCATTTTTCCCGCTGGGAAATGGGCTGGGACGAAAATGACTGTGTTAATATTGATATGGGTCTGGGCTATACCGTTCCAATGGGCGAACTTATCTTCTCGTGCCAAAACTTCCCACAGCTTATGATAGCTGCTGAGATATGCGAGGACCTGTGGGTACCCGCCCCCCCCTCGGTAACGCTGTCAGAGGGCGGCGCTGTTATCATCTGCAATCCCTCCGCTTCCGATGAGGTCATAGGCAAAAAGGAATACCGCCGTGATCTGGTAAGAATGCAGAGTGCAAGGCTTGTGGGCGGATATATCTACACCGACTGCGGCTTCGGTGAGTCAACCCAGGACATGGTCTTTTCTGGTCACTGCCTTATCTGCGAGAACGGCTCCATTCTTTCTGAGAAAAGGACATTCAGCGGCAGCGGCATCATTTACGCCGACCTTGACCTTGAACGTCTGGCAAGCGAGCGCAGAAAGATGACCACCTACGGAAATTCCGCAGAATATAAGCTTTCTCTTATCACTTTCAGCATGGATATCCCCGAAAATAAGGAGATAAAGCGTTTTTACGCACCAATGCCCTTTGTCCCCGCAGACAAGGCAGACCTTTCCGCACGCTGCGAGGAGATCCTCACCATGCAGGCAACAGGACTTGCCACACGCCTTAGGCACATCGGCTGCAAGACCTGCGTTATCGGTCTTTCGGGCGGACTGGACTCCACTCTTGCTCTTATCGTCACTGTTCACGCCTTTGATATGCTCTCCCTTGACCGCAATGGCATAATCGCCGTGACCATGCCATGCTTCGGCACCACAAAGCGCACCAAGAGCAATGCGCTTATCCTGGCGGAAGCCTATGGCGCTTCTATCCGTGAGATAGATATTACCAAGTCCGTAAGGCAGCATTTTGAGGATATCGGTCAGGAGGAAAGCGTTCACGACGTTACCTACGAAAACTGCCAGGCAAGAGAGCGCACTCAGGTGATAATGGATATCGCCAACAAATCAGGCGGCATAGTTATCGGCACCGGAGACCTTTCCGAGCTGGCGCTGGGCTGGGCTACCTACAACGGCGACCATATGTCCATGTACGGCGTTAACTGCTCTATCCCCAAGACCCTTGTTCGCCATCTGGTGGCATATGAGGCGCAGATGTCGGAGGGTCAGCTTTCCGAGGTGCTTCGTGATATCCTTGACACCCCCGTTTCCCCCGAGCTGCTCCCCCCCTCCGAGGACGGCACGATTTCACAGAAAACAGAGGATATCGTAGGCCCCTACGAGCTGCACGATTTCTTCCTTTACTACACCGTCCGCATGGGCTTTACCCCCAAGAAAATATTCCGCATTGCAAAATGCGCCTTTGCAGGCAGATATGACGATGCTACTATCCTCAAATGGCTCAGGACATTCACATGGAGATTTTTCTCCCAGCAGTTCAAGCGCTCCTGTCTCCCCGATGGCCCCAAAGTGGGAAGCGTTACGCTTTCACCCCGTGGTGACTGGCGTATGCCCTCCGACGCATCGGCTGCCCTCTGGCTCGCCCAGCTGGACGAGCTGAAATCAAAGATAAACTGAAAGGCGGTGCTATGATGAAGCTCAATGAAATAGTTCTGCGATACCTTAAAGGTCAGAAAAAGCATACGGTGCTGACTGTCCTTGCCATAATCGTTTCAGTTGCGTTCATGACCATAATCCTGTCCGCAGTTTCGGTTTACCGTGCGGCTTCGCTGAATATCTCCCGTGAGACTAACGGCACATATCATATAGTATTCAACGGTCTGAACAAGCAGCAGCTCATTGATATCCGCAGCATGGATATTTTTGAAAAGACTGAGATATACAGCATTTCCTCCTATTCGAGCAGCGTTGATATGGACTTCGTTAAAATGGCGGAGGACAACGCAAAGGTGGAATATCTGCTGGTGAACGGTCTGCCTGTTGATGATAACTTTCTGAGGCTCAACGCCGATGACTGCGACCTGCTGCCCCCCTCCATGCGCACCGTTACCGGCGGACGGCTTCCCGAAAAGGACGGCGAGCTTGTTATCAACAGCGCCAACGCCGAGCAGTGGGGATACCCCGAAATAGGCAGCACCGTCAATGCGGAGCTGTTTGTCTGCGGCGTTAAAACGGGAGCTGAAACTCCTGCGGGCACGCCTATGATACTGGCTGAGAATTTCGACATCACAGAGATAAGGGAGATTTCCTTTACCGTTGTGGGCTACAGCGATACTATAAATATGGTAAGCTACAACGATACTCAGCTCAAATCCTACAATTACCTTTCAGATAATCTTGTTGCCCGCTTCTCCGACAGCGCCAATGACTTTTACTGGGATATGGACAGGTCATTTTCCGCTCTGGGCTATGAGATAGATGACTTTGACTACGGCATGAACCAGGAACTGCTTAACATGGAGGGCAGAGGCGTTACCGCCCGTTTCTCCCAGGCGCTTTCCTTTGCTGTGGAATATCTGGTAGTGCTGTTCTTTATGTTCTGCATAAGAATGGTAATAGACAACTCCTTTGAGCTGGCTTCAAAGGAGCGCATAAAGCAGTTCGGTCTGCTCAAAGCCGTGGGTGCTTCCAAAAAGCAGGTGTTCTCCCTTGTAATGTGGGAGGCATTTTATCTGGCAGTCCCCGGCGTTATCCTTGGTATCCTTGCAGGTCTGGGCAGCTCGGCAGCTATATTCTCCGCAGTAAAGAACCTTCCCTATCTCCACGATGTTTCCCTTGATTACGATCTGTCTTCCATGCTGGAATTTGATATCAAGCCTTATGTTTATATCTCCTCGGCTGTCATAGGCTTTCTGTGGGTGTTCGTATCCGCAATATCAACGGGAATGCGCTCTATCAAGGCTTCCCCTGTAGATGCAATGAGAGCCGCTGCCAAGAAGGAGAAGATAAAGCCCTCACGCCACGGCTCGGGAATCGAGCAGGGTCACGGCTTTATCGGCGCATACTCCGCACTCAGCGCAAAGCGCAACAAAAAGCGCTATATCATCACGCTGGTATCAATGGTAATGAGTATCGTGCTTTTCACTGTGTTCTCCTACGGAATTGAGATCGCAACGGGCAATCTGCAGAATGAGTTCGATGTTAAGCGCATGCCCTATGATTACACCGCAAACCTAAGCGTTACCGACCCTCAGACCGTTTATGAAAGAGCGGAGCTGATGAAGCAGTCGGGATATTTCTCCGATGTTCAGTATGACACTCACCTGTCGCTGTTCGGCATGACATCTTCCGCAGGCGTTGACGACGGAACGGAGCTTTCAAAGAGCGAGACTGTTTTCATCGACATTCACCCCGTAAACCGTGAGACATATGAGAAATACATTCAGTCCGATGTAAGCTACGACGACCTTTCAAACGGTCAGCTCATGCTTTGCAGCGGAATGTACTCCACCGCAGGAAAGCTGCTTTATACCGTTTACAGCAGTGCCCCCGAAAGCATTTCCGCCGCTCCCTTTGTGGATTACAAAGTAGATCTCCTTGACGAGCGCAGCTTTGATACGGCAGACATCTACACCACCGACAACAGGGTATATCGCTCTACAGACGGCCGTATTTCCGCTGTTATGGCAGAGGAAAGCTACAATGAGCTTTTTGCTCAGTGCGGTGCAGACTCCGGCACATCGTCAATAACCGTTTCCGACGGCAGCGAGATAATAGTTTACAGCAGAACTATCTCGGCAAATGCAGCAGTCGGCATGGAAGAGCAGGCAGAGGTTTATATGAACAACCACTTCTACAATTCCTACAGCAACAACCTCTCTGATATGAACCTTTCCTACGCACTGCTCAGCATGATAAAAACAGCAGGCTATGCGGTGATAGTGCTTATCGCCCTCATTGCCCTTATCAACGTAGTGAATATCATCTCCTCCAACGTTACGGGCAGAACTTCCGAGCTTGCAATGCTCCGTGCCTGCGGAATGTCCAAAAAGCAGCTGAGCAGGCTTATGCTCACCGAAAGCCTTTTCTATGCGGTAATGGCAGGCATCGCCTCGCTTCTGATAACCGAGCTTGCTATTTTGGTGATACAGATACCCTTTATGACCCATTTCCACGACCTGAATATGGACGATCTGGGCTTTGCATTCTCCTATCTTGCCCCCATAAAGTACATCGTTATCGCAACGGCTGTGTCCTACCTGGCGGCAGCTGTATCCTCCGTTATCCCAGGCTCGCACATAGCAAAGGCACCTATCGTTGAAAGCATTGAAAGCGCAGAAATATAAGGAGCGGCAATGAACGAATTTGATAACATTTATCACACCGATGAATACCGCAATAAAACGGCACAGGCGGAAGAAAACATATCCGACCTGTGCCGTGAAGAGCGGACTATCCCCCTTGACCTCGGCTACAGCCTGTGGTGCGGAGAATATGCCCACCGAACCGACAACGGCCGCTCATACAGATGCAGGCTGTTTTCCCCCGAGGGGAAGCTTCTTTTCGGCTACACATTATATCACAATATCTTTGAAAACGACGCTGTAAAGCTATTATTTGCCCTCGATGGGCTGTATTTTTTCTACCTTGAGGGGCTTTACGGCTACAGCATTCTGCGGCTTTCGGATATGGCAGCAATGCACTATGTTCCCCGTGACAGCTCATTTGCCATAACCGACCTGCACTATTGCAGCGAAAACAGGATAGCGGCAGTCAGCGGATTTCATAACAAGACTGCCGATGTGGCGCTTATCGACCTTTCCGACCCGATAAAAGAGCCTGAAAAGATAACTCCCCTCTTCCCCATAATAAATCCCGAGAATGGCTATGGCAGGTTTGAGGATTTGAACTTTGTGCGCTGGGAAAAGGGCGGCAGGCTCATTGTCCGCACCGATACGGGCGAAGAATTTGCCTTTAATACTAACGACCTGAGAAAATTTATGGATTAAAATAGGATTAAAATGCTAAAAAATCATTGCTATTTTGTGTAACTTATGATATCATAATAATTGTTAAGAAAAACAAACGCCCCGTTATTATCTGACGGAGCATCATGACGAAAGGATTATGTTTTATGTGGACAGTTTCAATGCTTAAAGAGAACGCAAAAGCGGCACTGAAAAACTTTTACTGGCCTGCTTTTCTCGTTTCTCTCATCTTTATCCTGCTGACAGGCACAGGTTCAAGCAGCTCGGGAGGCGGCTCCTCAGACGAGTTCATAAACGAGTATTACAACAACTACAGCAATTCCTCCGACAGCAGCTACGACTATGGCGATTACAGCAGCGACGATGATTATGATTACAGCTACGACTACGATGATGATTACAGCTACGACTACGATGATGATATTGACAGCTCATTCTCTCAGGACGATTATGAGCAGATATTCAACGATATGTTCTCGGGATTCGGCGATATGCTGGGCGATACCAGTGTCTCGGCAATAATATCTGTAGCTATCGCAGTGGTGATCATTGTAATGATAGTTACGCTGGCTTACAACATCTTCTTTGCAAATCCCCTTACAGTCGGCTACAACAATTTTTTCCTCAACGCACGCACGGGAAATGCTGGCGTGGGCGAGCTCTTCTCCCAGTTTAAGCATGGTCATTACATGGCAACCGTAAAGAATATGTTCTTCCTCAAGCTTAGACTCTTCCTCTGGTCGCTGCTGGTTCTTATCCCTATCGGCATCGGAGTTCTGATTTTTGCAAAATCCGACAGCAGAGATATAATGGGATCGCTTGTTCTTTCAATTCTTATAGTTATTCCCCTGTATTTTGTAGCACTTATCCCTCAGATAATAAAGAAGTACGAGTACTTTCTTGTTCCCTACATAACCGCAGAAAACCCCAACATCACCCCCAACCGTGCCTTTGAGATAAGCTCTCAGACAATGAAGGGCGAGAAAATGCACTGCTTCGGTCTCCAGATGTCCTTTATCGGCTGGCTTATCCTCGGCGGACTGGCAGGAAGCATCTTTACTGCGTTCCTCGGCGTTCTGCTTGGCAGCGCTGCCACCGCAGCGGGAATGGCTCTCATTTACCCCTATCTTTACGCAACCCTTGCAGAGTTCTACTGCTGCATGAAGGAAAAAGCTATTGCAACAGGCATTTCTTCCAGAGATGAGCTTGACGGACTGTACGGCCGTGCCGCAAACGCACAGCCTTTCGGTCAGCCCATGGGCTACTCCGATCATCAGGGCTACGAGCCATATCAACCCACTGCTCCCTCTCAGCCTGCTGACAACAGACTTTTCGGTGAGTCAAAAAGAGACGATAATGATGACAACTACAACGGACCTGAGATAAAGTAACACCTGAATAAGATACAATGGCTGCTGCGGTAATGCGGCAGCTTTTGTTTTTTCAGTAACAACGCATTTTTTATTGGAGACTATTTGATGATAAAAGATATTATTATGAGCCACGAAGCCGCTATGTGGAAAGCTGCAAGACGCTGTGACAGCTCCGCTTTTCTTGAGGTCGTAAGCGAATCTGCGGTCATGGTATGCGGCGGATCCAAATGCACCGGTGCTGACTACGCCCGCATCATAAGCGAATTTGACTGCAAGTCCTACAAAATATCCGATTTTGAGGTCATCGCTCAAAGTGATGATATTGTTCAAGTTCACTACATCATTGAAACAGTGGCTGAAAAGCCTGAAAATCAGGATCTTGCAGGCAGGTTCCACATCACCTCCACATGGAAAAAGGGGGACAAATGGAAGCTTATTTTCAACATGGATTCAAGGATATATGAATAAATGCAAAAAAACGCACGGCTGAAGTTAAAAGTTCAACCGTGCGTTTTTTTATCAATATCTTTTGCCTTTGAGCTTACAATATTCCTCGAACACTTTCAGGCAATCTTCCCTCTGCTCACATTCCAGCGGGATAATTTCCATGCCGTTTTTCAGTGCGGTGTAGAAATCCTCGTCCCTGAAGCCTATTTCTGCGGTGTCGTGAGCGGTGCAGCCGTAAACTATGCGGCTGATATTTGCCCACATTGCTGCGCTAAGGCACATGGGGCAGGGGTAAGCGGTGGTATAAAGCGTACAACCGCTCAGGTCGTGGCTGCCGATATTTTTGCAGGCATCTCTTATTGCCGCAACCTCGCCGTGCATTGTTGGGTCATGGTCGGCAAGCACTCGGTTGTGACCTTTTCCGATCATCTCGCCGTCCCTTACGATAACGGCACCGAACGGACCGCCCTCGCCGTTTCTGATACCCTTGTAAGCCTCATCGGCTGCTATATCCATATACATCATTTATGCAGCTTCTTCTCCTCTGCGTTTATCATGCCCATAAGCTCGCTTATTGCCTGATCTGTATTTCTGCGCTTTTGAGGTGCTGCGGGCTGAGGTGCCTTGACCTCCTTAACAGCTTCCCTGACGGGCTGTTTTACTTCCGGAATTACAGTGTGCTGTGCTTCATTGTGTGAAACCGCTTCCTGAACGGGAGCTGTCGGTGCAGCTTCAACAGCTGCAGGAGCTTCCTTAGATATATTCTCACTTGCTGTCTCTGGCTTCTTATCCTTATGAAGCTCGTGACCAATAGTGAAAAATCCTGCAGACTTTCTGTCGTTTACCTGCTCTTCCTCGTCCTCAACTATCTCCTGGCGCTTTATTCTGCCGCCGTAAAGCTGGTCATCAGCCTTATCGGAAAGGTAGGAATAGAAGCTGTCGGTATTGGGTGTCTTGGGCTTGGGGATAACGTGCTTGGGCTTTTCCTTTTTCTTCTCTGCCTCGGGCTTTTCAAAGGTGAAGATAGGACCGTCCTTATCTATCTCGGCAGCCTTGCCGCTGTCATCAACGGTGAGAACGCCTGCCGCCTCATCTGCCTTCTTGGCAATGGGTCTGAGCTTCGGCTCTTCATCGGCGGGGATATCGTCGCTGAACATATCCTCAAATCTGTTGTCGGAATCCTTCATTATCTCGTCCAGATCGTCAAGAGAGGAAGCGTCCTCTTCCTTGCGCTTTACGTTGATTATCCTTATCACCTGGAACACTATTATAATAAAGCTGGGGATAATGATTATCAGCATTATTCCGAAAGTAGAAGTTACAAAGCCCAGCATTGAGCCAAGGCCTGCGCTCTGGTAGATAGCCTTTGCAATAACATTATCCCCGGGTATCTTGAACGTATCCGCAGCGGGAGCTGTGTCAAACTTTACCACGTAGGAAAGCTGACCGTTCTCGTTCACTATCTGCACAACTCTGGTAAGCACCGTGGTCTCATCGACCTTGCAAAGCACCACGCTGCCCTCCTTGATATTGTCTATCTCGGAAGCCTTTGCGATTATCGCCGTGCCTGCGGGGATATCGGTCTCCATATTAACCGCCATTGTGCGGTAGAAGGTGTATCCGAAGAACTTGGGTGTGGCGCCTGTTTTGCTGAACGCAAAATAAACCACCAGCATAAAGATTATAAGCACGATAAGAACTGTTATCACTATACCCTCAATAATATTGACGGGTGAGCGCTTTTTATCAGCAGAAATTTTTTTAGCCATAATTACCTCCGAAAGCTATAATTTTTTGTCTCTTCATAATTCGATACCTTTTATCATTATAGCATATCTGTCGGCAAATTTCAAACATTTTTTCATTATTTTTGTAATTGATCTGAAAACAGGAAAATGCGCCCCTTCGGTATTACCCTATCAGAGCGCATTTCCTTGCATTGTTATTTTCAGGGATGGAGATAGCTTTTAGTCCTCTTCGTTATCCTGGAGAGCGTCGTATCCGACTTCACCGGTTCTTACACGAACAACGTCCTCAACATTGTAAACGAAGATCTTACCGTCACCGATGTGGCCGGAGTAAAGTGCCTTTCTTGCGGCTGTGATAACTGTTTCAACAGGAACCTTGCAAACCACAACATCGACCTTTACCTTAGGAAGCAGTGAGGGTTCAACAGGAGTACCTCTGTAGTACTCGGCAGCGCCTCTCTGAGTACCGCAGCCAAGTACCTGTGTAACTGTGATACCTGTTACGCCGATATCTGCAAGAGATCTCTTGAGAGTCTCGAACTTGTTCTGCTTGCACACAATAGAGATCTGAGTGTATTTGAGTCCGCCTTCGGGAATTGCTGCATCAGAAGCCTTGGAAGGCTTGTAGGTCTCAACGGGAACAGCTGCATTTACGGGAACAGGCTCGCCTGCTTCAGCATATGCCTCTGTATCAACTGCCATAACAAATCCGGAGTAAGAGCTTTCGATACCGTGCTCTTCGATATCCAGACCAACAACCTCTTCGTGAGCGGAAACTCTCAGACCGATAGTTGCCTTGATGATAAGGAATGTAATTGTGATAGTGATAGCTGCCCAAGCGCCTACTGTAAGAACGCCGAGAGCCTGACGGCCGAGAAGCTGGAAGCCGCCGCCGTAGAAAAGACCGTTAAGTGCTGTGAACTCATCTGCACTTGCATTTACGGGGATAGAATAGCCGGGAGCCTTAGATGTTGCGAAAAGACCAACTGCAAGAGTTCCCCAGATACCGTTAAGGCAGTGTACTGCGACCGCACCAACGGGGTCATCAATGTGGAGCTTGTAATCAAGGAACCATACACCGAAGGGAACCAGAAGTCCTGAAACGATGCCGACCATGATAGCGCCGAAGCAATCCATAACATCGCAGCCTGCGGTGATACCAACAAGACCTGCAAGGGAAGCGTTAAGGCACATTGAAACATCGGGCTTGCCGTACTTGAGCCATGTGAAGATCATGCAGACAACTGTTGCAACTGCGGGAGCAACTGTTGTGGTAAGGAATATAGATCCGAGCTGAGGGCCGCTTGTTGCAGCAGCACCGTTGAATCCGTACCAACCGAACCAGAGAATGAAGCAGCCGAGAGCACCGATCGTCAGAGAGTGACCGGGGATAGCCTTTACCTTTACGATTTTGCCGTCCTTGTCCTTAACGAACTTGCCGATACGGGGACCAAGGAGCTTTGCGCCGATGAGAGCGGAGATACCGCCGACCATGTGGATAGCGCAGGAACCTGCAAAATCGTGGAAGCCCATCTGAGCCAGCCAGCCGCCGCCCCAGATCCAGTGAGCCTCAATGGGATAGATAAGAGCGGAGATAACGCCCGAGTAGATGCAGTAAGAAAGGAACTTTGTTCTTTCTGCCATAGCTCCCGAAACGATGGTAGCTGCTGTTGCGCAGAACACAAGGTTGAATACGAAGCCTGAGAAGTTGAAGTTATCATATGCTGTGAAAAGATCAAAGCCGGGCTTGCCGATAAATCCTGCAACGTCCTCACCAAGAAGGAATCCGAAACCGATAAGAATGAACATTACTGTACCGATACAGAAGTCCATCAGGTTTTTCATGATGATGTTGCCGGCGTTCTTTGCTCTTGTAAAGCCCGTCTCAACCATTGCGAAGCCTGCCTGCATAAAGAACACCAGTGCAGCTCCTATGAGGAACCATATACCGAAGGCCTCGGCATTGACTGCCTCACTTATTGTTGATAAGATATTTGCTTCAGTCATTTTTAATCACCCTCCATTAAAACACACAACGGCACCGTAAAAATGAGTATTCCCTGACAGATACACATTTTTTCAGCGCCGTTGCTGTTTTTTTCTTTATGTCTGTATTATACTCCTTAATTCCGCCCATGTCAAGGGGTTTTTGAAAATTTATGCAATTAAGTATATTTTAACTTGCATTTTAAGGCTATATTATCCGTTTTATACAGTTGCTTCCACAAAATTATGACATTTTATTATATTTATCATTCATTTTTGTGTATAGCCTATTTGCATATGGGCATAAAAAAAGCACCGCAGTGATGCGATGCCCTCATATTCATATAAGATGTGTGTTGACTCAGATGAGCTGTGCGTCCTTGTGTACGCCTGTGATGGAAAATACCACCCATTCCGCAATATTTGTGGCATGGTCAGCGATACGCTCCATATATTTTGCTATCATAAGCAGGTCAAGGGCGCTGTTTGCCTTGCTGCTGTCCTTGACGATCATATCGGTAAGCTCGGACTTTACACGCAGGAAAAGATCATCTACTATGTCGTCGGACTCGATAACGCTCTTTGCAAGGGCTTCATCGTTATACACATATGCGTTTATTGCCCCTGTGAGCATCTTGACAGCTTCATCAGCCATTTTGGGTATATCCGCCAGGTCGGGCTTGTCAGGGCCTTCGTCCAGAAACAAAGCTATCTCGGAGATATCCACCGCATGGTCACCTATGCGCTCCATATCGGTTATCATTTTAAGCGCTGCGGAAACACGTCTCAGGTCGGAAGCCACAGGCTGCTGCTGGAGGATTATTCTCAGGCAGCGGCTCTCTATCTGCTTTTCCATCTCGTCAATGTTGCAGTCAGCCTCTATCGCCTTTTTGTTAAGCTCTTCATCACGGCGCACCAGTCCGTTGACAGCGGCAGTTATGGCGTTTTCAACCATTCCGCCCATGCGCACCATTTCAAGATTAAGCTCCTTGAGCTGTTCGTCAAATTGCCTTCTCAATGCCATCTTCCTTTCATTAACCGAATCTGCCTGTGATGTAGTCCTCTGTTCTCTTGTCTGTAGGCATGGAGAACAGCTTTTCGGTCTCACCGAATTCCACTATCTCGCCGTGAAGGAAAAATGCAGTCTTGTCGGAAATACGGGTGGCCTGCTGCATATTATGTGTAACTATTACGATGGTATAATCTTTTTTCAGGTCAAAGCAAAGCTCCTCTATCTTCATGGTGGAGATAGGGTCTAGGGCAGATGTAGGTTCGTCCATGAGTATTACCTCAGGCTTTACTGCCAGCGCTCTTGCAATACAAAGTCTCTGCTGCTGACCGCCTGACATTCCAAGGGCGGACTTTTTCAGTCTGTCCTTTACCTCGTCCCAGATAGATGCCTGCCTGAGGCTCTTTTCGATTATCTCATCAAGGTCAGCCTTTCTGCGGATACCGTGGGTGCGGGGGCCGTAGGCGATATTGTCATAAATGCTCATAGGGAAAGGATTGGGCTTCTGGAAAACCATGCCCACACGTCTTCTCAGCTCTGTTATCTCAATGTCCTTGTATATGTTCTGACCGTCAAGGAGAAATTCTCCCGTGATCTTGCAGCCCTCAACAAGGTCGTTCATACGGTTGATGGATTTGAGCAGTGTGGATTTGCCACAGCCCGAGGGGCCAATGAATGCTGTTACTTCGTTGGGTGCGATGTTAAGGCTCACATTTTTCAGGGCGTGGAAATCCCCGTAATAAAGGTCGCAGCCCGATATGCTGAGTTTATAGTCGGAAGGCTTTACAATATTTTCATTATCCATAAAATAGCTCCTAATAATTTTATCATGCTCCCTGACGGGCGGCAAATCTTCGTGCGATTATCTCTGCAATGGTGTTAAGGAGAAGAACTGTAACCAGCAGGATAACAGCCGTTGCGGAAGCCTCACCCATGTGAAGTCCCTCTCTTGAAAGGGAGTACATATGAATGGACATGGTTCTTGCGGAGTCGAGAACGGATTCGGGTATCTTTGCCACAGTACCTGCAGTGTAGATAAGGGCAGCTGTTTCACCCACGATACGGCCTATGGAAAGGATTATTCCCGAAAGGATACCGCTTGCTGCGGAGGGGAGAACTATTACGAACACAGTTCTCAGCTTGCCTGCTCCAAGACCGAAGCTTCCCTCACGGTAGCTGTCATCAACGGCGAGGAGAGCCTCCTCGGTGGAGCGGATCATGGTGGGAAGCACCATTATAGCCAGCGTAAATGAGCCTGCCAGAATGGAATATCCCCACTTGATAGCTGTTACGAAGAAGAGCATTCCGAAAAGTCCATAGATGATAGAGGGAATGCCCGAAAGCGTCTCGGTGGCAAGTCTGATGATCTTTACCAGCTTGTTGCCTCTCTTTGCATATTCGCAGAGGTATATTGCACAGAACACGCCCAGAGGCACTGCAATAAGCAGCGTGATGCCTACCATCTCAACGGTGGTGATGATAGAGGGCAGCATTGATACGTTTTCTGTGGTATAGTTCAGAGCGAAAAGGCTGGGTTTAAGGTAAGGTATTCCCTTTACGCACACATATCCTACCAGCGCAATGAACAGGAATATCGTAACTGCGCAGGCAAGTGTTACAAGTATCATCATTATCAGCGAAAAGGGGTGGGTCTTGTATGTTCTCAGCTTTTCCCTGAGCTTTGTTTTAAAAAGTTCGGCTTTTTCTGCCTTTGTCATAATGAGCCTCCTCAGTTCTTCTGCTTATTGAGCAGTGAGAAGCAGATATTGAGAATGAGTATGAATACGAACAGCACAACGCCTGTTCCGATAAGTGCGTCATAGTGAAGATCTGCTGCATAGCCCATTTCGGTAACGATGTTTGCTGTAAGGGTCCTTACGCCCTTGAGTATTCCCTTGGGCATTCTTGCCTGGTTGCCCGCAACCATGATAACTGCCATGGTCTCGCCGATAGCACGTCCTATGCCGAGAATAACCGAGGACATTATGCCCGATCTTGCGGCAGGGAAAATAACCGTTGCAACGGCTCTTTCGTGAGTTGCTCCCAGAGCAAGCGCACCCTCATAATAGCTGGAGGGCACTGCGTTCATGCTGCTCTCGGAAAGTCCCACAACGGTGGGAAGTATCATTATACCCAGCAGCACGGAAGCTGTGAGAATGCTGTTTCCGTCTCCGCCGATATGCTGTCTTACCAGAGGAACGATAACGATCATTCCGAAGAAGCCGTAAACGATGGAGGGAATGCCTGCCAGCAGGTTAATCATGGGCTTGAACACGCCGTACAGCTTCTTTGGGCAGAAGTGTGACATGAATATTGCTGTGAGAAGTCCTATGGGCACGCCCACCAGAACCGCTCCTGCGGTGATGTAGATACTGCCCAGTATCATGGGGAGTATGCCATAGCTTGCAGGTGTGTCGTTGGGCTTCCACTTTTCGCCCAGCAGGAAGTCAAAAACGCCTATTTTTGAAATAGCGGGAACGCCGTTTACGAAAATAAACAGGCAGATAAGTACAACTGCAAGTATGGAAACACACGCCGCAAGTAAAAATACGACGTGCATTACAATTTCAAGTATTTTATGTGATGATCTTGTTTTAGTTTCCATGCTCTTCTCTGCGGCAGTTGTCATCGCCGCCTCACTCACTGAACGTCTCCCCAGGAAGTGATCTCGCCTGTGAAGATACCCTTGATCTGATCCATAGTAATGTTATCAAGGCCGTTCTGGTTGTTTACGATGATTGCGATACCGTCCATTGCGATAGCGGTAGGAGTAAGACCTGCTTCAAGCTCGCTGTCCTTAAGGTCACGGGAAGCCATTCCGATATCGCAGGTGCCCTCGATAGCTGCCTTCATACCGGAGGTGGAGTCGGACTGCTGAACTTCGATAGTAACATCGGGGTTAAGTGCCTTGTATGCTTCTGCAAGCTTTTCCATAACAGGTGTTACGGAGGAGGAGCCTGCTACAACGATCTTTCCGGAAGCGCCGCTTGCGGTGTAGCTCTGGGTATCATCGGAAGGAATGTACTTGTTTTCCTCAATTACCTTCTGACCCTCGGTGCTCATGATGAAGTCGATGAAATCCTGGGACTGTGCGCTGAGACCTTCCTTGACTGCAATGTTGAAAGGTCTTGCTACGGAGTAGGTGCCTGCCTTGATGTTTTCAACGGAAGCCTCTGTGCCGTCAACGCTGAGAGCCTTTACGGTGTTGTTGAGGGAGCCGAGGGAGATGTATCCGATAGCGGACTCATTGCCTGCGACCTGTGTCATAACAACATCGGTGCTGTTTGCGATGATAGCGTCTTCTGTGGTGCGGTCAGCCTTGTTGCCGTCAGCGTCCTTTTCCTCAACGCCTGTAAGCTCAACGAAAGCGCCTCTTGTGCCGGAGCCGTCCTCACGGGAAACAACGGTGATGTCTGTAGTGAGCTTTGCTGCAGCAGCTGTTTCTGCATTTGCTGCGGAATCGGCAGCAGCAGAGGTTGCTGCAGCAGAACCGCTGTCAGTGCTTCCGCAGGCAGTTGAAGATACAGCCATGGTCATAGCTGCTGCAATATATGCGATCTTTTTTACAATAGAAGTTTTCATAATTTTCTTTCCTTTCGGGCAGCTCTTGCTGCCTATGTTATTTGTCCTTTCAGGTACAGTTATTATGATACTACCCTATTGTAAAATCCAAAACCACAGAAAAGTGAAAACAGGGTGATTTGTATTTCACTTTGATTTTACAAATATAAACAAGTCTGAACAGAAATAAAAAAATACCTGTCACCGCAATGATAACAGGTATTTTGGTATGATGTTATTCCTTTACATATTTCATTATGTCGTCGTAAATGGCTCTGTAGCCCTCTTCCTTGATGTGCATTCCCTCGATGGTGTATTCCGCTTTCAGCCTGCCCCGGTCATCTTTCAGGTTGCGGCTGATGTCGATATAGCGCTGACCGTGCCTCTCGGCAAGCTTCTTCACCTCGGCATTGGCAGCAGCTATCTTCTCATTGGTGCGTATTTTCAGGCACTCTTTCATTTCGGGAGCGGCAGCCTCGTAATTTACGGGATAATATGCCATGAGGTATATCTTCACATCGGGGACTTTTTCTATCTCGTCAAGTATCTTGCTGTAGTTGTCAATGACCTGACTTATGGGGATAGATGACCGGCTAAGGTCATTTGTGCCGATATTGATGAACACCTTTGAGGGCATAAGGTCAACAGCACACACATCTATCACTTTGAGCAGCTCGTCGGTGATAAATCCGCCAACGGCTCTGTTGTAGATAACCGTGCTGTCGTGATGCTCCTCCAGCAGCTTGTTTATGGGGAACATCTCCATAAGCGAAGAGCCTGTGAAAACTACCTGTCCTTTAAGGGCGGTCTTGTTAAGTTCTCTGTAGCGTTCTACTTTCATTTCCTTGTCTGTCATAATAATTCTCCTTGGTCTATATTATTAGAACCCGTCTTCACAAGCATATGCGCACGTCTTTTCGGCAAATTTTGCCGCAGACTGCGTTAAAAATCCTTGCCGGGCGAAAGCCCGCCTGCGGATTTTTGCCTACTCTGCAACAAAATTATGCTCGAAAATCCGCACACATTTCTTATGAAGACAGGTTCTTATACTTACAACTTAACACTAAACATCTTAACAAATCAGAATTATACCACGTCCGCAGGGAATTTGCAACCAAAACAGCTTACCCGTTTGTGAACAGTATCAGAACAGATCAAGCATACTGTCAAGATAGATCTTTTCTCTCACCCGCAGCTGATACTCGGGCTTTGTCATATAATAAAGCAGAAATTCCAGTATCAGTGCACTGCCCAGTCCCCTGCCCTCTATCTTGAAGTTGGAAAAGCCCATTGGCAGATAGATGTTCAGGATATCGTCCGTGCCGATAAATGCAGGGTTTTCCATTGCCTTTGAAAACAGATATCCGTCGGCGGAATTCGGAGCGGTGCAGATGTGGTCGGGGCAGCTTTCCCCAAGGTTCTTGCGGCACACGTTCTCGTAGCAGACTTTTCTGTCCCTGCAGCCGATATAGCAGCACTCGTTGCACAGAAATTCCGTCTTGCCCTTCTGTTCCCGTGTCATGGCACTTAGCCTGCCAAACGCCTTGTTTAAGCGAAAATCGGGCACAACATACATAAAATCATCACGCTTGGTCTCATCTTCAAACCGTGAAAAATCCGTCAGCACTTTTGTGGTGGAGGATACAAAATAAAAGCTCGGGTAATGCTTTTTAAGATATTCCATCAGCATATCCGAGCAGATGATAACTCCGCTTGCAGGCTCGCTTTCGGCAAACAATTCGCACAGAGCGTTGCATTTTCTGTCCGCAAGATGCTCTTCCCTAAGAAGCGAATTGCTGAACGTGAGTCGTGGGGAAATATGATATTCCCTCATCAGCGCCAGCACATCACGGGGGTCATGGTCGCCGAACCCCACACGTCCGCCGCCCCAGATACAGTCCGAGGGAGCGCCGTATATGGAGCCGATATCGCACCAATCATAGAAATACTCCCTATGCTCACGATACATCGGCAGAAATGCGCTGTACAGCTCATAAAACTCAAACAGCCCCGGAAGGTGGTAATGTGCTGTGTTTTTTTCGGTGTTCATATTTTCACCTCTGTGATGTGGTTGGGTATCCTCTGTCTCACTCAAATTAACGCTGTCGTGCAGCTGAGATAGTTAAAATTCTTTTGTTTTGTGCCTCGGTAACGCTTATCTGCTTGATAAATGGGAATTTGTGTGTGGCAAGTATACCTTACCACACATCAAAATTTTACTTTCTTGCAATTATTAAATAACGATGGATAGTTCCTTCAACACATCCCTTGTCATCAATCTTTTTTTGCATTTCTAACAACTGTTCTAAGCATCTATCAACCGAAAACTTTGGAAATTCCCATTCGATAATATGTGCAAACCACACAAATGCACCCACATCGAAAAATTTAATTGGACGATAGGTCTCATCTTCTTCAACAATTTGAAATCCAACATTTTCAAATACTTTTTTCTGTTCTCTTAGATTTAAATGTGAAAATGGGTTCTCTGTATTAGGAAGTACCATTTCAACTAAATCTCTATCATTATCTTCACCAACCTGCTGTGTAATAAATAATCCGCCCTTTTTCAACAAACGGTATATCTCTTTTGCATTAAAACTCCCATGTCTATTTATAATCAAGTCAAAGCTTTCATTTTGAAATGGAATACTTGCAGGATTATCACATACTTTAAAATCTATACCGAGTGGTAATAAAGTTTCCTTACATAACTCTACATTTGGTTGATAGCCTTCTGTGGCCGATGTTTTATCATATGGATGATTTAAAGATAATAAGAATTCTCCACCACCGGTATCATAGTCTAAGATGTGCATATCGCTATTTATATACCGTTCTATAAGCTGTTTATAATCCCATGGTAAATCCATTTGTTCACATCTTCCACGTATATGTGAAAAATCCCATCCGTGAATATGTGCTTCATTTTCTTCATTCTTCCATATTTTTTTTAATTCTGTTTTATTCATTTTTAACTGCTTCCTTCCTAGATTTATCTTTTATATAGGTTCGGTGCAGTTCCTGACAACATAAATTTAAACTTCTGTATTAACCTCGATACAATCTGCTGTCAGTTTTAAAACTGCACCGAGTATTTAATTCGTTTTCTCATCTCTAACCTCCGTCAAATTTTGATTTATCGGGCGGATTATCCGCCCTTATAAACCCATTATACCATACCTGCAGCAATATTACAAGGACTTTTGAAATGACATTTACGGCTATAAAAAACAGCACCCATTATGAGTGCTGTGAGAAGAATATACCCGTTGAACCGCAAATTAACATTTATACAAAAATCAAGGTTTCAGGGTGAGAAAATTCTAATTTGATATTTTTGTTAGGATTTATCAACAGCGTTAAAGTTCCTTGCTCCTTTGCCCCTGTTTGTGTTGTCATAGTCAAAGAACGATATGGTTTAAAGCCGCATTTTGCCTGAACCCGTTTAGAACGTTCATTAAAGCTATAATAACCGCAAAGCAGAAAATCATAATCCAATTCATTGAACAAATAATCTATAACTGCATTCACAGCTTCGGGCATAAGACCTTTTCCCCAATAATCTTTACTTAAAACATAGCCTAATTCTCTGCCATAGTAATCTTTAAATTCTGTTAAAGCATCTTCCAAACCATATTTTTCTACGCCAACAGTACCGATCACTTTATTATTTTTCTTCAGGCAAATTGCAAATACCTTATCATTATTGATAAATGAATTCAGTATTTTTTGAGATTCATCAATACTTTCATGATGTTTCCAGCCTGCCATCTCACCAACGCCTTCGACGGACGCATATTCATAAAAGTCGCCCAAATCTGCTTGTGTGAATGGTCTGAGAATGAGCCTTTCTGTTTCAATTATTTTTCCGTTTATTCTAAAATCAGCATTCATATTCTCACCTCTTGCAATAATGTGCCCCATTGATTTCATACATTATACCATACCCGCAGCAATATTACAAGGACTTTTGAAATGACATTTACGGCTATAAAAAACAGCACCCATTATGAGTGCTGTAAAGGTGATTTGCGTTGAAACACCATTAAAACGAAATGAGAAATTCCCCGAATGTCACGTCACGACTTTCCGTAAAATTCTTTGATAGCATCAGCCAATCCCTTTGGATCATCAACATTGACCTCGTGTCCCGATTTGTCGAGCGTACCGAATTTGGCTTTCGGAAGCTTTTTTGAAAGCTTTACCGCTGCCTTTTTATTAACATAATCTTTCTCGCCGCAAAGGATAAGCACAGGACAATTCACCTTATCAAGACCGCTTGTAAAATCCATATCTGCCATTGAATTTGTCAGTGTGATAAAATCGTTTTTGGTAAATCCGATATTCTTAAATTGACTCTCGGGCATAAATCTGAACAGCACATTTTGTACCTTGAGCAGGAATTTCGGCATATCATACTGCGGTGCAGCAAGAATAAGTGAGCGTACATTCTGCGGAAAGTCGATAGCGTAATTCAGAGCAAGGACAGCCCCGAGCGAAAGACCGCAGATATCAAGCGGTTCGGAAAATCCGCTGCAGTATTCTCTGAACGAAGTATATATTTTACTGTAATTACAGTTGCCCTCGCTGAAAAAATCGCTTAGCTCAGGACAAACAGCTTCTGTTGTATCTGACAGAAATGATATTGTTTTATCCCAGCTTGAAGCATTCTGTCCCATTCCGTGCAGGAAAATGTATTTCATTTCAGCCCCCTGGTCTGCTTATTAAGCTTTGCGGCGTGTCGCCGCTGCCACCTTGTTGAAATATTACGCATAAAACATTTCGTTTGCGGCTCGGTAACGCTTTATCTGGTTGATAAATTGGAAGTTGCTTATTTCTTCTTGTCGTTGAAGTAAATGATAAATGCACCCATAACACATACAGCAACAATCACACCAAACTCAGTCCAACCACCTAATAATTCAAGTCCTACGACCATACCTAAATAACTTACAATCAATGTAATAATCGCTGCCAAAATCGCTTTACCCATACAATTACACTCCTTCCGCAACTTCCTATTTGCAGGGCAGCTGCCCCGACTGATTTCATACATTATACCATATCCGCAGCAATATTACAAGGACTTTTGAAATGACATTTACGGCTATAAAAAACAGCACCCATTATGAGTGCTGTGAAAGCGATTTGCGGTGACACACCGATAATCCGAAAACTGACATTCTCTCAAACTACCGTCACCGAGCCGCAGATGAAAAATTCATCTCTGAATGAACGGAGCTTACCCGTTTTCATCATGGGTCAGCAGCTTTTTATATGTTGAGTCAATGCCGATAGCACCGAGCGGGGCGGTTATGAGTATGGCAAGCACCGCAACGGAAAGCACTATCTTGCCGCAGGGAAGCCCCATTGCCAGCGGAACGGAGCCTATAGCCGCCTGAACGGTCGCCTTGGGCAGATATGCGATGATGCAGAAAAGCCGCTCCTTAAAGCTGAGGGGCGTTTTTACCAGGCAAAGCGAAACGCCTATGCCACGGAAGATGAGCGCCGCAAATATCATCGCCACCGCTGCAATGCCCGCTTCAAGGGTGTAGCGGATATCCACAGCTGCGCCTACCAGCACAAAGAGTATGACCTCCGCCGCAAGCCACAGCTTTCCGAACTTCTCCGAAAGCCTTGCCGTCACCTGCGGAACGCAGCGTATCCTTATAACGCACGCCATGCTTACCACAGCCAGCAGTCCCGAAACGGAAACTATGCCCTTGAGCCATGTCTCCACCGCCATCAGCAGGAATGACACGCCCAGAACTATTATCACCTTGACGCTGTTTCTTACGCAGTGCCTGTGGGCATATGATGTCTCAAAAAATACGCTCAGCACAAAGCCTGCGGCAGCTCCCAGAGCTATGCCCAGAACTATTGATACGGGAATATTCACAAAGCCCATGACATTTGCATGGCCGCCCTGTGCCATTCCCGAAAATGTGGAAAAAAGCACTATTACAAAGATATCATCGCAGGAAGCTCCTGCAAGAATAAGCTGAGGTATGCTTTTTTTCGTGCCGTATTTTTCGTCCATGAGCCGCACCATTCTGGGCACTACTACCGCAGGCGATACCGCAGCCAGCACCGCTCCCATGACTGCCGCCTCGATGCGTGTTACCCCCAGCAGAGAGGGCGCCAGCAGGAAAAACGCCAGTATCTCGCAGCTTGCGGGAACACATGACATCATTATCGCAGGTCTGCCCACCTTTTTCAGGTCGGACAGATCAAGCGACAGCCCCGCTTTGAGCAGGATAATGATAAGCGCCATCTGCCGCAGGTCCGAGGATACCGAAAGTATCGACGGGTCAAGCAAGTCAAGCACATACGGCCCAAGCACAATTCCCGTTATAAGCATACCGATTATCCCGGGCAGCTTCAGCCGCTTGCACACAGCCGCCATAAGCAGCCCCGCAAGGAAAATAAAAGCCAGTGATGTTAACATATTACTCCTCCTTAAAAACAAAAAAGCCGACAGCTTCTGCGTAATATCGCAGAAGTCATCAGCTAATAAGCGGTTTTGGTTTCCCAAGGGAGCACTTCATTCCCTTTGTTAAGTTGTATCTTGATTATACACCCGTTTTTCGGATTTGTCAAGGAAAAATTTTATCTCCGTTAAGCGCCTCGGAAAGAGTTCTCCAGCCAAGCATAGCGCACTTTACTCTTGCGGGCATATGGGAAATGTCCCTGAGAGCGGAGGCTTCTTCAAGGCTTTCTATCTCCTCTTCCGTTGCCTCGCCCCTTATCATTCTCATGAAGATGTCGCTCTTTTTGAGGGCATCTTCCTTCTTACATCCTATTACCATTCCAAGCATGATATCAGCAGATGCCTGAGAAATGGCGCAGCCGTCGCCCACAAATGCGCCGTCGGTGATGATGTCGCCGTCGGTTTTCAGCTTAAGCTGTATCTCATCGCCGCAGCTGGGGTTTACTCCGTCAAGCACAATGTCCGCATCCGGAATGTCATGCTTGAAGTCGGGGTGCATATTGTGTTCGGTCAGTATCTCATTATAAAAGCTTCTGTTTTCCATATCCCATACGCTCCCTGACAGTCGAAAGACTGTTTATAAATTTATCTGCATCATCAAAGGTGTTGTAGAATGCAAAGCTTGCACGGACTGTTGAACGGCAGCCAAGGAAGCTGAGCAGCGGCTGTGCGCAGTGATGTCCCGCACGCACCGCAACGCCGTCGGCAGCCATTATCTCGCTTACGTCGTGAGGGTGAACATCGTCCACGGTAAAGGTGATTATCTCGCTGTGATCCTCCGCCCTGTCCGAGCCGATGATATTTATGCCCTCCATCTGCTGCATCTTCTTGAAGGTGTAAGCGGTAACGCTGCTTTCAAGCTCATGTATCTTATCAAATCCAATGCTGTTTATATACCCAATGGCAGCTTTAAGTCCTGCCGCACCAGCTGCGTTTACGGTTCCCGCCTCGAACTTGTGGGGCAGCTCCGCATAGACCGCAGATGTTCTTGTAACGGATTCTATCATCTCGCCGCCTGTAAGGAACGGAGGCATTTTATCCAGCAGCTCTTTTTTGCCGTAAAGCACGCCTATTCCCATAGGGGCATAAAGCTTGTGACCCGAGAATGCAAAGAAATCTGCTCCCAGCTCCCTTACGTTAACGGGGATATGGGGAGTGCTCTGTGCGCCGTCCACCAGCATGACAGCTCCCTTGCGGTGAGCGATCTCAGCCACCTGACGAATGGGATTTTCTCTGCCCAGCACGTTTGAAAGCTGGGTCATGGCAACTATTTTGGTCTTATCGGTGATGATATCCTCCACCTTGTTAAGGTCAACGCTTCCGTCCTTTTCGCACTCGATGAATTTCAGCTCCGCACCTGTCTGACGGCATACCATCTGCCAGGGAAGCAGATTGCTGTGATGCTCCATTATGGAAACAACCACCTCGTCCCCCGCATGAACTGCGGAAAGGCCGTAGCTGTACGCCACAAGATTTATGCTCTCGGTGGTGTTGCGGGTGAAGATCATCTCCTGAGAGGACTGTGCGCCGATAAAATCACGCACAGCGTCCCTTGCGCTTTCGTATGCCTCGGTAGCCGCCACGCTGAGGTCATAAATGCCTCTCAGCGGATTGGCGTTGTGCTTTTCGTAAAACTCACGCTCAGCGTCAAGAACGCAGCCGGGGCGCTGAGTTGTGGCAGCGTTGTCAATATATATGGTGGGGTCCTGCATAAGCAGGGGGAAATCCGCCTTGTAATCCTTCACTGTTATCATTTTTTATTCCTCATCGGTATCTATTATTCCAAGGGCTTTCTGTGCCTGCTCCGCAAATTCCTTATCGTCCGACAGACGGATAAGGCGCTTGAGAGCGGCATATGCCATTATGCGCTCAGCCTCTTCCCTGCCTATTCCACGGCTCTCGAAATAGAAGAGCGTGTCATCGTCCAGCTCGCCGATAGTTGCGCCGTGGGAGCCTTCAACGTTCTCCTCCGAGCAGAGGATAAGGGGAACGGTCTTGTTTACCACATCGTCGCCCAGCATGATGACTGTCTCGTTCTCGCTGCCCTTTGAATCGGAAGAGCCTGTCTTGAAGTCGATAGTTCCTCTGAACACCTTTTTTGCGCTGTCCATAAGCGCACCTGCGGCATTTATCCCGCTGTGAGTGTCCTTGCCCCAGTGGTTTACGGCGATATTATAATCAATAGTCTGGGAATTTTTGCCCAGATATGCAACTTCAACATTTATGGAGCTGCTGTCGCCCTCAAGCTCGGTGCGGTTATCCGAATAAATGTTGCCGTCGCCTGTCATAATGGTCATTATCTGAAATTTGCCGCCCTTGGAGCAGTTTGCAAATGTCTCGTGGCGGAGCTTTTCTGTGGGGTTTAAAAGCTGTACGAGCTTTACGGAAGCATTCCTTCCGATATCAAAGCTCAGCTTCACGGCGCTGTTGCTTCTGTGCAGCTCATATACCGTAATGCTGCTGTTCTCCTCTGCGGTAAAGGAGACCTCACTGTCGCCCGCTTCCGAAAAATCCAGCCTGAAAGGCTCGGGAGCTTCGCCGCTTTTTACTGTGATGCTCTGCTTTGCGGGAGCGGTCTCTTCCCACTCCACCTCAGCGTAATTTACGCCCAGCCTGTTCCATGTGTTCACAGGCAGCTTGTTTATCTGTATCTTTTCTGACATATCAAACACCCTTTATCAGCCGATGCTGCCTTTCATTTCAAGACGGATAAGATTGTTCATCTCTACCGCATATTCCAGCGGCAGCTCCTTGGAAACATTGTCCGCAAAGCCGCTTACGATAAGTGCACGGGCATCTTCCTCGGTCATTCCTCGGCTCATAAGATAGAATATCGCATCTCCGCTTATGCTGCCGATCTTTGCCTCGTGTCCCACAGCAGCGTCCTTTGTGCGGATATCCATTGCGGGGATAGTATCCGAGCGTGACTCGGAATCCAGCATCAGTGACTGGCAGGATACGGAGGACTTTGCCTTTTTGGCGCTCTTTTCCACCACAACGCTGCTGCGGAATGTGCTTATGCCGCCGCTCTTGCTGATGGAACGAGTATTCATAAAGGAGCTTGTGTTCTTTCCGATGTGTACTACCTTTGCGCCTGTGTCAAGGTTCTGACCTGCGCCTGCAAAGGTAACGCCTGTGAACTCCATTTTGGAGTTATCGCCCTTGAGAATGCTCATGGGATAAAGGCAGCCCACATGAGAACCGAATGAGCCTGATACCCATTCAATAGTGCCGCCCTCTTCAACAAGTGCACGCTTGGTATTAAGGTTATACATATTCTTTGACCAGTTCTCGATAGTGGAGTAGCGGAGCTTTGCGCCCTTTTTAACAAACAGCTCAACGCAGCCTGCGTGGAGGTTTGCCACATTGTACTTGGGTGCGGAGCAGCCCTCGATGAAGTGGAGGCTTGCGCCCTCGTCAACGATTATAAGGGTATGCTCGAACTGACCTGCGCCCTTTGCATTCAGTCTGAAATAGGACTGGAGGGGGATAGAAAGCTGAACGCCCTTGGGCACATACACAAATGAGCCGCCCGACCACACAGCACCGTGGAGAGCTGCAAACTTGTGGTCACGGGGAGTTACCAGCTTCATGAAATATTTCTTCACCATATCGGCATATTCGCCCTTCATGGCGCTTTCGATATCCATATAAACAACGCCCTCGGCAGCGACCTCCGCCCTTACGTTGTGATAAACAAGCTCGGAGTCATACTGAGCGCCCACGCCTGCAAGGGACTTTCTTTCCGCCTGAGGTATTCCCAGACGGTCAAAGGTGTCCTTGATATCCTTGGGCACGTTTTCCCAGTTGTTCTGCATCTTTGTGTTGGGACGGACGTATGTGGCAATGTTGTCAATGTCCAGTCCTTCAAGTGAGGGCCCCCAGTTGGGAACGGGAGTTTCGTTGTATATCTGCAAGGACTGTAATCTGAACTGCTGCATCCAGACAGGGTCGTTCTTTTCCTTGGAGAGCTTTTCGATTATTTCGGGAGTAAGGCCGCTCTGCATACGGTATGCGTCGTTTTCCTCGTCCCGTATATCATATATGCTGCGGTCAATATCCGCAACCTGACTTTTTTCTTTCATGTGAGGTCATTCCTTTCCGTGGGATCAAACGCCAGCAAAGCCGTTGCTGTTTATCTCTTCAACCAGCTCTGCACCGCCGCTGCGGACAATAACGCCGTTTTCCATAACATGGGTCTCGTCAACGGTAAGTGCTTCAAGTATCCTTGTGCTGTGGGTGATGATGAGCAGTGAGCCGTGAACTCTCTCACGGAATATCTTTACGCCGTTGGAAACGGTGCGTACAGCGTCAACATCAAGGCCTGAGTCGGTCTCGTCAAGGATAGCAAGCTGAGGTTCAAGCATAAGCATCTGGAGAATTTCAGCCTTTTTCTTTTCGCCGCCCGAGAAGCCGACGTTAAGGTCACGCTCGGCATAGGACTCGTCCATATTAAGGAGTTTCATTGTCTCTGCAAGCTTCTTCTTGAAGTCCCACAGGCGGATACGGCTGCCTGTTTTCTGCTCAAGAGCGCTGCGGATAAAGGAGCTGAGTGTAACTCCGGGAACTTCCAGAGGATTCTGGAAAGAAAGGAAAATGCCCTTCTTTGCTCTTTCGTTAACGGGCATATCGGTGATGTTCTCACCGTTGAAGATTATCTCGCCCTGAGTAACGTCGTAAGCGGGATTTCCCGTTATGGCATATCCGAGAGTGGATTTGCCCGTACCGTTGGGACCCATGAGAACGTGGGTCTCGTCATGATCTATTTCAAGGTCAACGCCGTGGAGTATCTCCTTTTCGCCGATATTTGCATCGCCTACGCTTACGTGGAGATCATGTATTTCAAGCAGTTTCTTTTTCATAAGTTTGTTTCCTTTCAATTATTGGTTATCGGTATGAAAATCACCGCAGCAGCAGTGAGTTTTTTCCTTGTCGTCCAGCAGGTCTTTCAGCGTGTAGCTGTCAACATAAGCGTTGATCTGCTCTGCAAGCCCGTTCCAGAACGGAAATGTGTAGCAGGTACAGTTTCCCGTACACTTTTTGCCGTCCTTTGCAAGGCAGGCAACGGGGATAAGGTCGCCCTCGACGGCTTTGAGTATCTCCCCCACGGTGTATTCCGATGGAGAACGCACGAGCCTGTAGCCCCCCACCTTGCCGATGGAGCTTTGCACCAGCTCTTTCTTGCAAAGCTCGGTCATAATGCTTTCCAGATACTTTCTGGAAATATCCTGCCGCTGTGCAATATCCTTGAGCCTGATATTTTCATCGCCCTGCTGCTCTGCCATATCAAGCATCACACGCAGCGCATACCGCCCCTTAGACGATATCATCATAGGCACCGCTCCTTTCACAGCAAAGTTTATCATATCTTACCGATAGACATTATATAGCCGCAATAAACCGCATTCCGAGTGCGTTTTATCATAACAAGGCTGTAAATTCATACCTTTTCAATAAGTATTATACCACAAATTCCTACAAAGTCAATAGGAGTTTATAATAAGTCGTTGTATCAAAGCTGAAAATTTTATGAACAGTGCAGAATAATACTGATCACCACTAAAACTATAGACAAAAATCATCACATGATCCATATACGCAAGATCATGCTCGATTTTTTTTATAGTTTTTAATTTGTGCTTAGTATAAAAGCATTTTCAATTACAGATATTTATTTCAGTCAGAAATTTTTTATCTCACAGCCGGGCAGGAATATTGACACCCGAGCGTTTATGTTATATAATTAACCATATATGTTTGCAACGGTTTAAAGCAAAAAAAGCATAATACTAATTATAAACGAGGTGCCGGAATTGACCGCAGAAGAATTCATCGCCAATAATCTTGCCCCTATAATGGGTCTGCTTTTCCTGCTGATGACTATAGTAAAAAATGATACCATGGATCTGCCCGACAGGAAGCTGTTTTTGCATATCTGGATATTTGAGCTGCTGGAGCTTACAGCATATAACCTTGAGCTTGTTACCGCATCATACGACCACCCCACCAATATGCGGATATTTCTTTCCGCCCTGGGATATTCACTGCGGCCGCTGATACCGTACATACTTATCAAGCTGATAAAGCGTGTGGAAGACAAGAAAATATACGAGGTACTGCTGATATTGCCGTGGGTACTGGCTGTGATACTGTCGTTCTCCGCATTCTTTACGGATATCGCCTACAGCTATGATGCACAGAACGTGTTCCACAGAGGTCCGCTGGGCTACTTCTGCCAGGTGATAACCGTATTGTATATGTTCATACTGATGATACGTGCTATCCGCTCCCATATCTTTGAAAAAAGGATAGAATCAAAGGTAATGCTGCTGGTGATGGCATATATCACTGTTGCCATGGTGCTGGAAGCAGCTTTCGGCATAAGGAGCATAGGCAGGACTTCCATGGTGTATAGCACCGTTTTCTTCATGTTCGCCCTGCAGACAAACAAGCTGAGGAAGATGATACCCGCCGTCAGCGAGAACGAAGCGCTGAAAAACGCTCTTGCCGATGTTGAGCGTGCAAAGCAGGAGGCAGAAAGAGCAAACGCCGCAAAATCACGTTTTCTTTCAAGAATGTCCCATGATATCAGAACACCCCTTAACGGAATAATCGGTATCCTTGAAATAAACAGCAAGTGCCATGATGAACAGATCGAGCAGGAAAACCGTGATAAGGCAATGGTAGCCGCAAATCACCTGCTGAGCCTTATAAACGACGTTCTGGAAATGAGCAGGCTGGAGGACGAGAACACCAGGCTTGAACACACGGCCTTTGATCTGAAGGCTCTCACCGAGGACGTGCTTGTCATTACGGGAATGCGTGCCGCAGAGGAGGGCATCACCCTTGTTCACAGCGACTGCTCCTCTCAGTTCCGATATACGTATGTTTACGGCAGCCCTCTTCACGTCCGCCAGATATTCCTGAACATTTTCAGCAATGCCATAAAGTACAACAAGCCCTCGGGTCAGATATCCTGCAAGGTCCTGCTTGAAAGCAGTGACGATAAGACCGTTCATTACAGGTGCATCATCGCAGACACGGGCATAGGAATGAGCAAGGAATACCTTGAACACATTTTCGAGCCGTTCTCCCAGGAGGAAAACGACGCACGCACAAGCTACCGTGGAACAGGTCTGGGCATGGCAATAGTCAAGACCCTTATCGACAAAATGGGCGGAACTATCGACATACAGAGCGAGCCTGATGTGGGAACGACCTTCACCGTGTCCCTCCCCTTTGAGATAGCAAGCGTGGAAGATGTACACACCCTTACCGATGACGAGACCAAGGCGGATATCTCGGGAATGAAGCTGCTTATCGTTGAGGATAACGAGCTTAACCTTGAAATAGCAAAATATCTCCTTGAAGACGCAGGCGCAGTTACCGACACTGCCGCTGACGGCGAGCAGGCTGTGAAGAAGTTCACCCAATCGCCCGAGGGCACATATGACGCTATCCTTATGGATATAATGATGCCCGTTATGGACGGATATGCCGCCACAAAGGCGATAAGAGAGTATGACAGACCCGACGCCAAAACTATCCCCATAATCGCCATGACCGCCAACGCCTTTGCGGAGGACGTTCTGAAGTGCAAAAGCGCAGGCATGAACGACCATCTGGCAAAGCCACTGGTGCTTGACACTGTTATGAAAACACTTGCAAAGTACAAAGCCCCCGCTAAAGCGCAATAATTAGTATAACATATCGGCTGCTGCAGTTTTGCTGTAACAGCCGATTTTTTGTCTCCTGTTCTTTAAACGGCTGTCCTTACATATAAATTACCAACCAAGGATAATCATACAGCCAAAGGAGACGCAGATATGTCACAAAGCATATTGGAACGGGAATATGAAGTCCGCCCGAAAAAGCAGGGCGGCGGAATGGGACTTACCTCGGAAGAGGCGGCGGCACTGTTAAAGGAATACGGCGAGAACACTCTGCTATCGGACAAGAAAGCAAAGCCTCTCAGGATATTCTTAGGGCAGTTCAGGGACGTTATGGTCATGATACTCCTTATTGCCGCAGGAATATCCGCATTCATCGGCGAAACTGCGGATGCTGTGACCATTATAATCATAGTGATGCTCAACGCCATACTGGGCTTTATCCAGGAGTACCGCACGGAAAAAACTTTGCTGGCGCTTAAAAGTATGTCCGCCCCCAGTGCAAAGGTCTGCCGTGACGGTCATATGACAGTTATCCCCGCTTCCCAGCTTGTTCCGGGAGACATCATCTCGGTAGAGGCAGGCGACAAGGTGGCAGCGGACGCAGTTCTGCTCACCGCCAAGGGACTTATGGCGGAGGAAAGCATTCTAACAGGGGAAAGCGAGCCTGTTGCCAAGCGCTGCGGCAACACATCGGACAAGGATAACTCCGCAGGCAAGGAGAACATCATCTACAGCGGCACCATGATAACCAAAGGCACAGCCCGTGCAAAGGTCATAGCCACAGGCGTTAATGCCCAGATGGGCAAAATATCCGATATGCTCACCGACATCGAGGACGAGGAAACTCCCCTGCAAAAGCGTCTCGGAGAGCTGGGAAAGATCGTTGCCATAATCTGCATAGCCGTCTGCTTCATTGTGGCAGGGGCAGGCATTTTAAAGGGCGAGCCTGTTTTCGATATGCTCATGACAGGCATAACGATCGCCATAGCGGCTATCCCCGAGGGGCTTCCCGCCACAGTCACCATTGCGCTTGCGCTGGCTGTCAGCCGAATGCTCAGCAAAAATGCCCTTGTTCACAAGCTCCACTCCGTGGAAACTCTGGGCTGCACATCGGTCATCTGCACCGACAAGACGGGAACTATCACCGAAAACAAAATGACCGTCCGCAAGGCGTGGACAGATGAGGGCGAATACGATTTTTCGGGTCAGGGCTACCGCCGTGGGGGAAATATCCGCTGCGGAGAAGATATCGTCACAAAAATGTCCTCCAAGCCCCTGTGCGAAATGCTCCGCTGCGGAGTGCTCTGCAACAATGGCGATATTGCCACCCAAGATAGCATTGCAAGCGATACATCTGACATCGGCGAATGGTCAGCCGCAGGCGACCCCACCGAAACAGCTCTCCTTATTGCCGCAGCCAAGGGCGGAATGAGCCACAGCGCCGAAAGGACAGCTTTCAGGCGCCTGGACGAGATTCCCTTTGACAGCGACACAAGGCGAATGACCGTGACCGTCCGCACTCCCTCGGGGGACACATCATCATACACCAAGGGCGCTGCGGATATTATCCTCAGCCGCTGCACGGAGATACTTACCTCAGGCGGCGTAAAGCCTCTGGGCTACAGCACACGCAAAAGGATAGAAGATGCCTGCGCCGAAATGTCCTCAGCAGCACTGCGGGTATTGGCATTTGCATACAAGCCCAAGGGGGATAACAGCCCCGACTCGGGAATGGTATTTCTCGGACTTATGGGAATGTCCGACCCTCCCCGTGAAGAGGCAAAAAAAGCCGTCCGACTCTGCCGTGAAGCAGGTATCAGGACGGTAATGATAACAGGCGACCACAGGAACACCGCTGCCGCCGTAGCAAGGCAGGCAGGCATTTTAAGGGAAAACTCCCCCGAAAGCGCAGTCATCACGGGAGCGGAGCTGGAAAATATGTCCGACAGCGAGCTTGAAAAGGCAGCCGCAGGCGCAAACGTGTTTGCACGGGTCTCCCCTGCCGACAAGCTGAGGATAGTCAGGGCCTACAAGCATCTGGGGCACATAGTCACCATGACAGGCGACGGCGTGAACGACGCTCCTGCCGTAAAGGAGGCGGACATCGGCGTTGCCATGGGCATAACAGGCACGGACGTTACCCGTCAGGCGGCGGATATGGTGCTGCTGGACGATAACTTTGCCACCCTTGTAAGCGCCGTGGAGCAGGGCCGTGGCATATATGCAAATATCCGCAAATTTGTCCGCTACCTGCTTTCCTGCAACATAGGCGAGGTGCTGACCATGTTTCTCGGCATAATCTCGGGAATGCCCATGGTGCTTATGCCCTCACAGATACTGCTGGTAAATCTGGTAACCGACGGTCTGCCTGCCGTGGCGCTGGGCGTAGAGCCTTGCGGCGAGGAGAATATGAGAAAGCCCCCACGCCACAAGGACGAAAGCTTTTTCTCAGGCGGACTTATGTTCCGCATAGTTTTCAGGGGCATACTCATCGGCATATGCACCCTTGCATGCTTCACGGTAATGCTCCGCACAGGCGCAGGTCTGGGAGCCGCCCGCACGGGAGCGCTGCTGACGCTGGTAATGTCACAGCTTTTCCACGTTTTCGAGTGCAAATCCGAGACAAAGAACATCTTCACCGTTCCCTACTTCAACAACCCCAAGCTTATACTTGCGGTGCTGTGCTCGGCAGCGGCAATATTCGGCGCAATCTATTTTCCGCCCCTCCAGACCGTGTTCAGAACAGTTCCTCTGAACGGTGAGCAGGTGCTCATCTCTCTGGCTCTTGCCTTTGCCGCTCCCCTCTTGCAGTGCTTTGCAAGGCACAGGTAATGAAATATAGACAAAACACGCCCCGCAGGCTTACTGTGGGGCGTGTTGTCATATTCCTGTTTTTTCTCTCATACTAAGAACCAATTAAAAACTATACAAAAAATCGAGCATAATCTTGCGTATATGGATTATGCGATGATTTTTTGTCTATAGTTTTATTGGTGATTAGTATCAGGCGGTCTCTGAGATACTCATATCTCAGCCGCTTTTCTTCCTTGGCAAAATGCACTTCTCTGAGCTGTTCGGGGTTATTTTCGTAGCACAGCTTTTCATCGCCGAACTGTTCGCTGGTAAGGTCAAAAACGCAGTTGCCTATAACATTGTAGCAGTGGTAATTGCCGCCGCTGCGAAGTATGCCGTAAACCTTTCCGCCGAAAATATCCTGAGCAAGGAATGCGGTTATTGAGCACTGACCCAGAGTTTTATTATCCTCCGACCACTTATCCCTGAGCCTTGGGGCGCAGGTGTCTGCGCACCATATGCCGCACAGCATATCATAAAGCATTCTCGGGTCTTTTATCGCCTTGTATTCGTCATTTGCGGGAGGAACATCTGCCCTTTCCCAGCCGTAAAATTTATATTCCATATTATCCTTTCATAAGCAAGGCTTCAAGCGCTTTTTCAAACATCTCGTCCTGCTGCGGCGTGCGCTTGGGGCAGCCTTTAAGCCTGCCGCCGCTTCTGCGCACCTTTTTGCCTATGGCACGAAATTCCAGCAGACCCGAGATGTTCTCGTCCGAATACTGCTTTCCGTCCTGATTTATCACCAGCGCCGACCTGCCAAGGCACATTGCCGCCAGACCGTAATCCTGAGTGACGGCTATGTCCCCTGCCAAAAGCATATTCACCAGCCTGAAATCAACGCTGTCAGCGCCCTTTTCCACCACGATAGTTTCCGCTCCCTCACGCTCTATCCTGTGGCAGGTGTCGCAGAGGATAACGCAGCCAACGTGATATTTTTTCGCCAGCCTTACCGTGATATCCACCACAGGGCAGCCGTCTGCGTCAATATAAATTTTCATATCAAACGCTCATTTCGTTGAGCAGGTCATTTTTCTTGTCCCACAGCTTCTTTGAAAGGTCAACGTAATACTCGTGGGGATTTTCAAATCTTGTTACCTCGCTCCAGAGCGTGCCTATCTGCTCACGGCAGAAATCACGTATCTCCGTTGCGGAGGGAGACTCATATACGCACTCGCCCTTGTCAAATATCTGCACCAGGAGCTTCTTTGCGGTAAAGTCGGTGACAGTCTTTTTCTTGTAAGGGTGCTCGGGGTCAAAAATGGTGTAGGGCTTGGTGTCATCTACCTCTTCGCCGTAGCAGGTGATAAGGTCGGCAATAGCCTTGCCTGTGGTCTTGTCGTAAAATCTCCAAAGCTCCTTGAAATCGGGAGTGGTTATCTTGGTAACATTTTCCGAAAGCTTTATCTTGGGGATTATTTGCCCGTCCTTTTCAACGGCTGTGAGCTTGTAAACTCCGCCGAAAACAGGCTCGCTCCTTGATGTGATAAGGCGCTCGCCTACGCCGAAGCTGTCGATGCACGCACCCTGACGGAGAATATCCTCGATGATATATTCGTCAAGGGAGTTGGAAATGCAGATCTTTGCATTGGGGAAGCCCGCATCGTCCAGCATCTTTCTTGCTTTTCTTGAAAGGTATGTGATATCGCCGCTGTCAATGCGTATGCCCGCAGGCTCATGGCCCTCTGCCCTAAGCTCGTTGAACACCTTGATAGCGTTGGGTATGCCCGATTTAAGCACATTGTAGGTATCCACCAGAAGCAGGCAGGCATCGGGATAGCACTTGGCATATGCCCTGAAAGCATCAAGCTCGGAATCGAACATCTGCACCCAGCTGTGAGCCATGGTTCCCAGAGCGGGAGTGCCCATTTCCTTGTCGGAGATTGTGCAGGCAGTTCCCGCACAGCCGCCGATATATGCAGCTCTTGCGCCGTAGATAGCGCCGTCGCTTCCCTGAGCACGCCTTGAGCCGAACTCCATAACAGCTCTGCCGTCAGCAGCCTTTACAATACGTGCAGCCTTTGTGGCGATAAGGCACTGGTGATTTATGCAGAGCAGCAGCATGGTCTCCATAAGCTGAGCCTGGATCGCAGGGCCTTTTACAATGACCAGCGGCTCATTTGGGAAAACGGGAGTTCCCTCGGGGATAGCCCACACATCGCAGGAGAACTTGAAGTTTCTCAGATAATCAAGAAACTTTTCGGAAAATATCTTCTTGTCCCTGAGATATGCAATGTCCTCGTCTGTAAAGGACAGCTTCTTGATATAGTTTATAGCCTGCTCCAGTCCGCACATAACCGCAAAGCCGCCGTTATCGGGAACTTTTCTGAAATAAAGGTCAAAGCAGCACACGGTATCGGCAAGCCCGTTTTCAAGATAGCCGTTGCCCATGGTCAGCTCGTAGAAATCTGTGAGAAGTGTAAGATTACGGTCGTTCATCACGCACATATCCTTTCATATTATTTTTTATATTTTTACTCTGTAACAGCACTTACAAACCTGATGCCGCTGTCCTTCATAAGCTTGTAGGCGGCAAGATTTGTGAAATCGCTGCTGTGATAGGGAGCGTCATAGGTCTCGACGCAGTTCACGGGAACGATTATGGACACCGCCTCGTTTTTCTGGGTGAAATATGTTTTAAGGCTCAGGCAGAACTGCATAACGCAGATATCGGTGCAGTCGCCTGTGACGATAAATGTATCTATCTCGGGGTGGCACTCCAGCAGGTCTCTGAACTTTTTCTCGTGAAAGCCGTTGGTGGAGTTTTTGGGGATAAGGATATAGTCCCCTGCAGCTTTAAGCTCATCGACCACTTCCGACTCGGAGGTATTTTCGATGCAGTGGGGAGGAAACGAAAGAAACTCAGCCGCATTTTCCTTGTGGCAGTCCGCAAAAGCAGCGGTAAGGATACCCGCATGAGAGCAGGCACTGAGCAGCCTTGCATTCGGCTTGATTATATCCTCTATCCGTGCGGAAGCCATAGCGCCCTCACGGATAAATCCGTTGACGATATCCATAAACACCGCCATGGCTGATTTCTTTGACACAGCTGACAGCTTCATTTCGGGGAGAGAGGCAATTTCATTAAGAAGCGACTGAGCCTCAGCTGCAATGCGGGAGGTGCTGTTTTCGGTAAATTTCATATTATCGGCTTCCTTTCCGTATGAATGTTATATAAACATTATACCACGGCGTGCCAGAATTGTAAATAGCAAATTGGCAGGCAAAGAAGCTGCAGAGGTCAGGCAAATTATATTCACAGTTTATTTACCCATTGCTACCAATGTAAAAATCTTACATTGATTGACTTATCTGCCCGAAAGTTGTATAATAGACCTGATGATAGCTTCCGCAGAGGCGGAGGCAATACTGCAATGTTATTATGGGAGATAATTTGTAATGAGCAAATTCAGGAAACAGCATATGTCCATCGACTGGCATGAGATCGTAGGAGAAGAAAGCTACGAGCCTGCGGTGAACGCCACTCTTAAGGAAAAAGCCTCGCTGGTCGAGCGTGTGGGAATGATGATGCTTTCGGTGGGAACGGGAGCATGGAGAGTACGTGCTTCGATGAACAAAATAGCCCGTGCGCTGGGCATTGTGTGCAATGCGGATATCGGCCTGCTGACAATCGAATGTACCTGCATAGAAAACGGCGATACATATACAAATGAGATAACCCTCAGCACCACAGGCGTAAACACCGACAAGCTCAACGAGCTTGAGCATTTTGCGGATGGCTTTGCGGAAAGGGTCACAAAATACTCGGTACTGCAGTTTCATCGGATACTTGACAAAATTTCCGAGATACCGCCCAATTACAAGGCATGGAATTTGGGCCTGGCATCGGGTCTTGCCTGCTGCGGATTTACATTTCTTCTGGGCGGCGGACCTGTCGAAATGATCCTTGCATTCTTCGGCGCAGGCGTGGGAATGTACGTCAGAAAAAAGCTGCTGGAGCGCCACATCACTCTGCTTGCAAACGTGGCTGCGGGTGTTGCCGCCGCCTGCTGTACATACCTGCTGCTTTTCAAGCTTTTTGAGGTGATTTTCAACGTCTCCAGTGTTCATCAGTCGGGATACATCTGCTCCATGCTGTTCGTGATACCCGGCTTCCCGCTGATAACCGGCGGCATCGACCTTGCAAAGCTGGATCTAAGATCGGGTCTGGAGCGCATCACATACGCTCTGCTGATAATACTGATGGCAACAATAACGGGCTGGGTGGTCGCACTGCTGCTCCACTTCTCGCCCGCAGATTTCCCCGAGCTGGAGATGGCTCCGCTGGTTAAAATGGTCATAAGGATCATCACAAGCTTCTGCGGAGTATATGGCTTCTCACTCATGTTCAACAGTAAGCGCAAAATGGCAGCCTGCGCAGGACTTATAGGAATGATAGCCAACACAACACGTCTGGAGCTTATTGATTTCACCCCCATACCCGCAGGCGTTGCTGCATTCATCGGAGCTATGATAGCAGGACTTCTTGCATCGGCGATGAAATCAAAGGCAGGCTATCCCAGAATAACCCTTACAGTTCCGTCAATAGTTATCATGGTCCCCGGAATGTTCCTGTACAAAGGCATCTATTATCTTGGCTCATATGATATCTCAACGGGCGGAATGTGGCTCACAAAGGCTTTCCTGATAATCATATCGCTTCCCTTGGGTCTGATTTTCGCAAGAATATTCACGGACAATAATTTCAGACAAAGCAGCTGATATTCTGTAAAACCTCCGTTCTCTTTACTGATGTTGTAAAGAAGGCGGAGGTTTTGCTGTTACCTCTATTTTCAATACAAAAGACATTAACCGAATCCTTAATTTATACTAATCCTCAATCAACCTATAGACAAATCCTCGGCTGAAATAAGCCCATTCTTCGTCAAGCTCCCTTGCCGGGCGACAAGCCCGCCTGCAGTCGCTTTCCTAGACTGGTCTTATTTCATCTGTCGGCTTTGTCTATAGAACGATTAAAGATTAGTATTATTGTGATTTATTCAGGCAAAACAATTCATTCAAAACAATTCATTACCACATTTAATCGTGAGTTCAAACCAAGCTTTTTTCTGAAATGAGCTATAAAATAAAAGAAGTCCGTAGATGACGTATCTACGGACTTCTTTTGGCAATATCTGCCAAGATATGGCAGGGGCAGGTCATTGCTGCCAGTGTTAGACAGCATATTTGTTATAGATACATAATCGCCAGCAAGGCTGTCAAGTTCTGCTCTTGCCTGCTCTGTTGGAGCGAGCACGATCTTTACTTGGCTCTGCGAAAAAATCTCTGTAAAAACAATCAACTGCAGAAAAATGACTTTGTGGTGAGAGCGGCTGATCGGTCGCTCTCTTTCCTTTTTCAGTATAAATTGAATACTGCCGTTTGTCAAGTCACGATGCAAAATATCCTGATGCAACGGAGCGCAGCGCAGTGAAATCAGGATATTTTGCGGCGGCATCAGTTCAGCCTGTCCGGATACATTATCTCAAGCTCACCGAGCACCTTGCCCCAGTCCCGAAGCGGCATTGTCCATTTCTTGGATATCTCCGTTGTCGCCAGATACAGAGCTTTTAAAAGTGCTGTATCGCTCGGAAATACGCTCCTCTGCTTGTTCAGACGGCGATAGCCGCTGTTAAGGCTTTCAATGGCATTGGTGATGTATCAGTGACCCGTTCAAGCTGCTCCAATGCTGCCTTTTCGGACGGTGCCTGATATATGGCCTTAAGGTCATTTGCAAATTCTTTCTTGTTTTTTTCTCCAACATATTTCAGTGTATTTCTCACCTGATGAACAATACAGCGCTGTAATTATATGCAGCTGCTACTGCTTCTTTCATTTCGGAAAGCCCGTCGGCACATATCACAAGAATATCCTTTACTCCACGATTTTTCAGTTCATTCAGCACTCCCAGCCAATATTTTGCGCTCTCATTTT
>ERZ773150.106-NODE-106-length-96192-cov-6.763754_pt1 | contig 96192 bp, 98 predicted proteins | sample MGYA00580845_ERZ773150 | MGnify/ENA primary metagenome ERZ773150 (study PRJEB29015, sample SAMEA2737848) | human gut metagenome | biome: human gut; feature: human-associated habitat; material: faeces | place: China | collected 2012 ...
AGATATTATATAAATAATCTTTTATTTTACTATAGAATCTATATGGGTACGGTATAAATCTTAATATTGGTAACGAACCTATAGAATTCACTTGATTAACGTACATAACTTTAGAGTTATATGATTCTTTCGCTGATTCAAGTAATATTTTCTTTTTATATTCTAAATCTTTTTTTGTACACTTACATTTATAAGATTCCCATTGTCCAGTGTTAGGCATAGTAGGAATATCCCATTTAAATTTACATGGTGAATACAAAATCACTTTACCTCTACAATCACCTAATTTTGGTATTTCATTACGAAATATTAAATTTTCATTTAATTTTGTACTAATTATTGCTTCATTTAATTTATTTACTAATGTTTCATCAGTGTATTTAGGTTTAAATACATATTCATGTTGAATATATAATAGTATTGTCTCTGTAGGGTAATGAGTTATATATTGCTTAACTTGTCTAAATATATCTTTTATAGTTAAACCAGTAGTACATATACCATGACAATTTATTAATGTGTTATGTTTATTTAATCTTACTCTTATATCTAAGTATCTTATACCTACTAATAGTTGGGTATAAATATCGAAATATCTATCTTGACATCTACCAGTAAAATTAAATAATCTACCAAATAAATTCCATTCTTTAGTTTCATTATATGTACCGCAATCATGTGAACCAGGTATTATTAAATCTGATAATGGAGTTTCATCATCTATATAACTCATCCATTTACTAAGTTGTTTTCTCATATATTACCTTAATTTATCTATTAATGCCTGTACCTCACGTTGATTTTTTACTATATGTAAATTATAATTATCGTTAAAATTTTTATAAAGTTCATACTTAAATAATTTCCATTTAAAAGGGAATACGTCATTAGCAAAGCCTTTACATTCTATTATATGAAAATTATTATGTTTATCAAAAAATGTGAAATCTGGTGTATATGTCATAGGTCTAATCTTTTCATTACGAAAAGTAAATGCCGGTATGAGGATATATTTTTCCTCCTCATACTTTGGCATTATACCTATTTCTATAAGCTTATTATACGTAAATGCTTCTAATTTACTACGGAAATTAATACCATCAACAGTTAATGGGGTTGCATTTCGTATTTTTTTATTCATTCTTTCTTTATATCTATATTCAGATATTTAATAAGTTTATCCAAAGGTAAATCTGGGAATATTAAACGTTCTTTAAGTAATGCATTGATATTATCAATATTTATCTCATTAAATTTAGTAACGATAAAATTATAAATTTCATCATTATTATCTTTAATATTATAATCTTCGATAATATCTTTTATAAATTCTGTATTAGTCTCTTCAAACTTTTTAATATAGCGAATACGAGAACATCGATTAAACATATTTTCGTCTATATTATTTATTTTGTTTGCAGTCATTATTACTAATTTCTTAGCGGTTTTCTGTAATCCATCTAAAAATGTTAATAATGTTTTTGAATCAAAATTCTTTTCGAATTCATCAAATACTATACATACGGGTTGAGTAATTTCCTTAAAGAATTTAATAAGATCATCACCATCTATTTCTTCTGATGGTATTATAATAGGTAATTCAGATTTCATAGCCATTATTTTTGCCATTACTGATTTACCAGTACCTTTTTTGCCATATAATAATACACCAGTATTCTGATCTTCCGTAGAACTTACATATTTAATTATATGATCGATAAATTCCTTCTCTTCATCATTATTACGTATTTTCTTCGGTAGACTTAATTCACCATTTGCTTTTAAACACGGTGCAGAAAAAGGAGGTCGTACCAAATCATATACTTTTCCTGCTTCTAAAGAACATAATTTACCTTTTGGAAACGGTCTATAAATACCATTATTTTCAATAAATTCTGAAATCATTTTGTCAATTTTTGTTTGAGAAAGTTCTGCACTTCTATAGTATTATTATCTCTAGTAAGAACATATTTTACATAGTCGCTAATATCTTTACTTTTAGCTTTTTTAGGTGTAAATATATAATCTAAACCTAATTTATGAAATACTTTCCTAGTATATTTCATACCAGCAATATCTCTATCGTAAAATAATACTATTCTTTTAAATCTATTTCTTAATTCATTAATTACTTCATCAGGTATAGTAGCAGATTCACTTGGTGGTGCTACTGCTGTATAGCCTAATTCATATAAAGTCATTACGTCTTTTAATGACTTTGTTATTATAAGTAGATTACCTTTATCTGGTAATTGTTCATAACCTTGTATATCATAATTTGATAAATTACTACGCCATTTACTAAATTTATCAGCGAATGGTCTGTATATTTTATATTTATCAAATATTTTATATGCATACATAGGGTTATCAGGATTATATATACCTTTTACTTGTCCGTTACATAGATAATATTTTATTGAACTTACTGAAAATTTATTTAAAGTATTAACAGTAATACCGAAAGATTGCCAAAATGATAAATCAAAATCATTAAACTCTTGTCTTACTACACCTATATTTGTTTCTATAGATTTTTGATATTCATATTGTGTTTTTATTGTGCTTGGTTTAATATTATTCATAATAAAGTAATATGCATCATAATAAGACTTAAGATTTTCAATTATTTGTACAAATTTTATACAATCTCCACAATAGTCTGTACCATAATCTTTAAATAATAATTTACCATTTTTATTACTTCTATATATACCGAAAGATGGATTAGTATCTTTTCTAAACGGACTATTATAAATATAACCAATCCTAAAATCACCAATATAACGCTTATAAACGTCATATTCTGAAACTTTATCGAAAAATTCCGATAAGTCTATATCAGTATTAATTATATTCTTTGTAGTATACATAGTTTAATATATTAAAGGGGAATAGTAAAAACTACTCCCCTATTTTTATTTATTAAAATGGTAAATCACTTTTATTTTCAGTAATATCAGCTGCTATTTCAATCTTTTTAAATGGATTTTCAGTACCATTATCTTCGTCAGCCTTAATTTCAGGTCTAACAAATTTATCTATAGATAACTTACTAATTTTAGATTCATTAGTAGGTATAGACATAGGTTCAATCCAAGTATATTTTGTATAATTGGGTAAAGTGGTATATCTTTTATCATTATATACTACTTTTATTCTTAACAATTTGCTCTTATCTGCATTATCAAGCATCATTTTAACCCAATCTGCAAACGACTTAAATGTTTCACCTTCGAATTGAAGAATGGACTTATCATAAAAACATTTCAGTATATCTAACATGCGATGTACTTGATTTGTTTGTTTATTTTTAAGCATTTCTTCAGTAGTTCTAGGACCCATTGTGGGTTCCCATTCAGTATGAACTAATTTTCTACCATCTTTTTCAAAGGTTAATTCAATAAAATAAGTTCCTTTAATTCCCTTATCTACTCTAACGCTAGTAAACTTAACATCTTCATGAATTCCTGCTTCGAGAAATGCTACATCTTCTTTCTCAATTTCGTTTGCTAATTTTGTACTAAACATAAACTTAATCAATTAATTAATCTGTCAAAAATATTTTATCCCAATGTGAAGTAATAACTCCATTTTCGTCTGATTCAGCTATTACTATTTCCTTTCCTCTTAAATGGTCAGCCCTTGCTTCAACTATACAATCACCACCACCATTAAAATTCATGATGGTTTGATTTTTATTACGATAAACATAACCTATAGCATCAGCATCGGCAGCAGTATATCTAGCAATTTTACCAGTAAGGTCAAGTGACATTTCACTTAATTCTTTACCTTCTTTATTTATTAATTTATCTGAACAATGACAAATTAATATAAAAGTAGGTGCAAGCGGTTTAAATATATCTATTATCTTTTGAAATGCTTTCTTCAAATAATAATAACCACTACCGTTAGGTAATTCTCGAACATCTGTGCCATCCCAGTTTTTACCCATCGGTGTTGCTTTATATAATTTTGCTGCATAGCTTAAGGCAACATCTTCAAGTTTTGTACCATTATCTATAGTTATATATTTATAAGCATAACCGTTAATTTCTTTATTTTTCGCTTTAATAGCTTCTGCTATTTCTGCTAAATCATTAACTGTTCTTGCTTGTATAGATAATGCACTTAAAAATTCAGAACCATTTTCTAAGTCAATAATTAAATTATTATCTAACATAGAAGCTATGGTTGTTTTACCAGATTTAGGCTTACCAAAATAAATTAAGAATTTAGGATTCTTCGACTTAGGACTAGATTTTACTGTTGGTAATACTATCATACAATATAGTTTATACTTACTATATCATACTATTTTGACATTGTTTTGATAAGTTTTGTTATTATTAGAGAGATGATATGATAAGTTTTGTTATTATTAGAGAGATGAATACGTCTTCATCAATACTGACATGATAAACGTAGTTTTCTGTTCCGGTTTCTTCGTAAATTGCTTACGAGGAATAATGTCAGAACCAATCTGAATAAAATTATCATAAATCTTTACTGGTTGACCATTGAGTTTATAGTCATAACCAAGTTTATCCTCATCCTCTTCATCACACAAGAAATATAGAGGATGATTATTTTTCGCATAATTTTCTAATCGATCAAGGAATAATCCCCATGTATTAGGAGAATAAATTGCAATTCCTTTATCTTTAATTTTATCAAATGATAGATCAGACCATGAAACATTATGATATTTAGATGTACCAAATGTAAGTACAGAATCTGGACCAGCATATTGTACACCAGAATATGTTTCAGGTTCATCAATACCATCTATGGTTAACCAAGGAAACCGTTTTGTCAACCGTTCGATAATATAGTTTTTATATTTACCACCATCATTAGAAAGTTTAAATGCGAATTTGTCGTTAGCCATAATTTCTTTTTAATTTAAATTGTTTTCTTTAAAATCTAATTGAGGTAATTCAGCTACTTTAGTATCTTCTGGAGGTTCTTTTAAATTATTATACTTTAAATCATTTATAAATCTAAGTATTTTAACATCACCTTCTCTATTCTTCAAGAAATGCATATAAACCATATCTTTTACAGGTAAGTGTTTAACACCATACTCAGTTATACCAAGTATCTCAGGTCTATGGATTACAATAACATAATCTGAAGCTTGAAATATACTATCTGACGTAGATAAATCACTTCTCATCGGATAATGTAAAGACGGGTTTTTAATCCTATCACTCTCTTCGATATTACGATTCATCTGTGAAAGTTGAATAATGCTAGTTTTACCTACTTTTTTAGCTTGCATAAATACTTTCTGTAAATCAGAAATAACTATTCGCTCACTATCACCACCTTTGTTTTTAGTTAAAAGTAGATGATCAAGTATTATTACTAACCATTTATCTTTTGCTAAAGTACTTTGAAAATATTTGATAGTGTTATCTATTTGTTCAACTGTACCAGGAGTATCGACATAATAAATAGGATAATGACTAATGTCGTTAGCTACTGATTCTACTTCCGCAACTTCTTCATTATTTATAATCTCCGATGAACTATATAATTCTGAAGTAGTTTTTCTTAATTTATACGAAAGTTTTCTACCTACTTGTCTTGATGACATCATTTCAAAATTGAACGATAGAATTACGATGTCGTGATTAGGATTAATATCAATCAAATCAGTTTCGAGTGTATTTACAAATGATGATTTACCACTACCACTTATACCTGCTATAGTGTAAATTGCATTTGGTTCAATACCACCCATACACAAACGATTAAATTTATTCCACCTTGTAGCCAAAGATGTAACTTTTTTCGTTTGTCTATCTTTAATATATCTAACAATTTCATTTGCAGCTACAGATATATGTTTTACTTCGAGTAGATTATTCGATTGTGTTTCCATATGTATCTTCTGTATCTGCTATTTTCTTTGCGTCTTTTATTAATTCTTCGCCTACTTGCCATTCTTCATTAAATAACCATCTAGGCATTCTTTTCATATAACGCATATTGTTAGTTTGTGTTCGATAATTGATTTCGGCTTTTAAACATTCGATAATATGTTTATGACGTGTTTCGCTTTTACCTACAATTTTATTGTAGTATCTCCTGCATCTATTTACATCTATTCTCAAATAATCTTTTGTACCATCTGGTCTGATTATAAGCTTAGGATATAAATCATAAAATTCGTCAAATAAATCACTATTATCAAATAATGAAGTAAATTTTTCTGTTACTTCTATATTACCGTCATCATCTGTCACTATATATTTTTTTGTCTTTAAACTGTCTATCTCTGCTTCTGTCATTGGGCTAACAGCAATGAAGTTTTGATATTCTTTTTGATTCTTCTTGTCCATTAGAAGTCTAAGACAAATTAGCTGATTTGCTGATAACTTTAGTCTTTTTAATGTATCTGTATCTATTTCTATCAGCATTTTACTTAATTTTAACGTTAAAAATAAGTTTAATATGATAGTAAAAGATAATGTTTGAAAATAGAACTTTGTTCCGTACCAACCGGAGCATTACTACTTATTCATATCGTAGAATGTGGGATTTACTTACAAAGCTATAATTATTTAAAAAGTGCGTGTTTACATGCTTATAGCTTAAATAGGATAACTATAATATACTCACAAAATTTTATAAAATATGATAATATCTTAAACTATGTTGTATAACTCTTAAATAACTATAATATGAATTATAATTGGATTCAAACCAATAAAAAATCACTACTCACATAATATTTCTTTTATTATGTTACGTAATAACATACCCTATTATATTATTTTTCATGATTTTTTCATTCATAAGTTTTGTTATGAATGTGCGTTCAGCATATGTTCTGATTCATACTCCGAATTAAATAACTCTTCAATTTCTTTAATTTTGGCTTTAGCTAAATTAGGTGTTAAACATTCACCATTATCAATATAAATATCTTCTGTAGTTGATTTTTTTGCTAATCTTCTAGCATATCCTAATCCCATATTTGTATCTAATATAGAATTATAGTAACAAAAAACATGATACCTAAAAAACCAAGGACTTATACAAGTAAGTAATAATGGTTTTATAATAGGTTCCTCAGGTTTTTTGATACAGATATTTATACTTAATGTACTAACGTCTTTACCCTTATATTTACCTGTATAACCCGATACAGCACATACATATACTCCTACTCGATAACCATTATTTTCAAGCATATCGGTAATTCTAATAGTAGTATACGTTTTATATAACATATCTTTATATGAAACACCACAATTTTCTGCAATATTTACATATATATTCACTATTCTGTTAAAACCTTTATTTTTATTTTTAGCTCTTTTTACTAATGCTGGAAAACCGTCTAATAATCTATCGTAGTTTATATCATCACCATCTAATTCATCATATTTATAAACATGATTACCAGTTAACCAATTATCCGTTTGTATTTTCTCTAAGTTATCAAGTCCTTTGTTATATGCGTATTTACTTTTTTTTATTTCAGCTAAATCTAGTCCTAAAAAATCAACATTCTTCTCATTTGCAGCAGAAAAATGTTTCCACTTATTTCCAGTTTCTGTTACAATACTGGATGCTTCATAGAAATCATCAAGATTTTCAAATGTTTTTTTAATTACAAGTGTTTCCATATTTGATAACTTATGCAATTTCTAATTCTTGACAATTGTTTTTATCTTGTAAAAATTTTTTTACAATATTCTTTTCATTTTCAGACCAGTTTATTATTAGCTGTTCTCGCCAATCTTTAAAGAAATTCATTTTTAACTTATGTCCTGCTTGTATCATACGAGTACTTGCTATACGACGTAGTGAATTGTTTTTTATTATATCTCTAAGAGACTTAACATATTCTACTACTTCTTTGTCATATTTTTCTTCGTATGAGGTTGAATAATCAATCTCTATAATACCACCTATAAAGCGGTCTATAGTAGAGGCATCCAATTGATTATTTGCTACGTATTGACGATCCGCTCCCAAACCAAATGTATTACTAGTAGCTATTATAATACAATTTGGGTTACGATGAACTAATCCTGTTGTAGTCTCAATTTCATCATTAGCTAATGCTGCATTTAATATTTGTGCTACGCATGGATCCAATGCAGTCATTTCGTCAATCAATATAACAGATGGTTTCGCATAATATTCTGCAAACTTTGTAGATTCTCGCGATGGATACTTATAACCAATAAATTCAGTAGCCGAGGTCCCAATACCACACGATATGCATAAATATGGTAAATTTAAGGATTTAGCAACAGATCTAGCCATAGTAGACTTACCACATCCTGCTGGACCTACCATCCATATATTCTTTATACCTGAATTAATAACTTTAGATAGTTTTTCTTCAGGTGTGAGTTCTGAAAAGTCAAAACACTTTTCTTTAAACTCTTCAAGATACTTTTCCCTTTGATTATTCTCATAGGCAACTTTTAGATTCTCAATAAAACTTAATATTTTTTCTTTATTAATTTCATAATTAAGAATCTTTATAGCGCTGGTAGAAGTCTTATATGTGTTACTTACATGATTAACAAGTTCTAACTTATTAGCGTCATATTTGCGTATTACTTTATATACGCCTAACATATTATTTAATCTCTTCTTCTTACCAGCAAATTTTATTGTAGTATTAATTTTACCAATGAATATGTCATTCTCCTTTAATACTTTACGATCTAAATTATCATTTAGTTTAAAATTAGTAAAATCACTATCAATAAAATACTTACTTAATACATCTGATATTTCATTTATTTCCATGTTAATTTGATATTTAATATTGATTATATGATTATAAACGACTAAAACAAAGTTAATTGCCTTGGTTTCAATTCGTCTATTATTTTAATACATTCTTGTATATAGTAATTATAATTGATATGTCTTTCTTCTATTGGCTTATTATCAAATTTATTTAGTAATGTTACTGGACTAGCAGTAAGCATATTAGTTATTCTAAATTTTTCACCTTTCTTTACATCCTCATTTGTTATTTCATCAAATGTATCTGTGCTAGCTATTTGATATTTGAATAATCTATCACCATTAGTAGAGGCATAGAAACGATTAGTTCTTTGTTGTTCTTTACCTTTATATTCAACATACCATTGTTTACCTGTTTTTTCAGACATTAAAAAGTCTTTAATATCTGTATGCTCTCTTATAAATTTACTAACTGGTATATTATTAAGAAAATAAGCTTGTATTGCTTTAGGTATTATCTTTGGTGTTAAGCCTTTACCTAATATTACTTTTGTAATAAATAAACCTTTTTCTTTAATATTACCGTTCTTTGTTACTGCAAAATAATCATTAATTGCATACTGATACATAGCTTTAAATTCATCTGTTTCCATAGTTAATTTACTTATGGATTCAAATTCTTTTATAGTTTTATCGTATTCTTCTTTTTTGTCTTTAGGACAAACTAAAAATAAACCATCAGTATTATATTGAATTATTCTACAACCTATATCTATTAACATTTCTGCTAACATTAATAGAAATAGCTGACCATTCATTCGGCAAAATATTCTATATGAGACGCTACTCTCATATACGTTCTCTTATGAACTGCTGCATATTACTATGCAGTTTAGACTATATCTTCTCCTTTTACCTTAAGCAGCAGTCAGGAGTTCCCCGTTTCCATTACCCATAGCTTGTAATGTACTCTCTTTCGAGATAGTCGTTGAGCTTTTTATATAATTATCGTATATAGACTTAACTTTATTTATAAAATCTTCTTTAGAAAATTTGTTTTTCATAATATTACACATTTTACAACATGGCACACAGTTTTCTTTAAAATATCCCTTAGTGGTATTTACTCTATCAATACCTGTAATTTTTTCATATTTGTCTCTATAACTGGATGTTTTCGTTATATTGGGTGCTTCTCCACAATATATACATGACTGTGTAATTATATTTTTAAATTCTTCTTCTGATAAATTCCACTCTATATTTCTTTGTTTTGCATTATTCTTGTAATGTGTGAATACATTATAAAGTAGTGTATTTAAACACTTACCATGTCTATTATGAATGCAATTTCTACACTTTAGATTTTCAAAATTGTATATGCAGTCCTTTTTTCTAGAAAATATTTCACCGCATTCTTTACATTGAATCAAATAATATAGATGAGTTCTATTACTTTTCTCGTAGCGGTCTTCATCAAATTTAATTATTTTGAATTTATCATTTTCTAATTCTAAAGTTTTATCTAATAATTTCATAATTATATAACTTAGTTACTGATTGTCCTTTTATATTAAAAACGTATAATACTAAAGGATGTTCCAGTAATTAGAGGAATTTTTTTCTATATATTTCTATATAGGCAGACCAAAATAAATCTGCATTACTGCGAATGGACTATACATCCAACTATATTGATTTTGATAATTACCAGTAACAGAATTAAGTAACAACTTTTTAGTTTTATCTTCAAGTTTTCTACTAGCTTTCTTAGCTGCTACTCTTTCATCGTATTCTGTTTTGTAAATATCAGCAAAAACTTTACCTAAATGAGGTGGTATAAAATCATATTTTAAAATTAATGTAGGATATAGGCTTTGCGCATCAGTATCTAGTAATAGTTCATTTTCATTAGGTATTATTATTTCTGGTTTGTTAATTGAGTGAAGACCACCAACACCTATTGATATTATCCTATCATGAAATATGAACTTTTTATTCCATCCATTCCTACCAGGACTTACTGTTAATGTTTTCATTTCATTTAGTAAATCCTGTAGTATCTTACTTTTAAACGATATATTTGGTAATATAACATCTTTAAGTCGTATCTTATCTGCTGGTGAACGTAAATTTTTAAGCGTTTCCCAGTCTATACCTGTTCTTCGCATATACTCTTTTTTTAAGAGCTCTACACCAATACCTACACCATCTTTACTTAAACATTTTATTCCTTGCTTATTTTCTATATCTAAACGTAACTCTATATCTTCACTACATAACATTAACAAGTTATAGGTAGATTCTACGTCATTAATATTATAAGCAATCATTTCGTCAATTCTTTCTAAAGGTAAAGCTTCATTCCAGTTTACATTAAACTCTAATACGTTATGATACATCATAGTTACTTGCATAGACTTTAATGAAACCCTTAGTGCTTTAGAATATAGCATTGTAAGTAAATCCAAATAGTCAAAATAGTCAGCATATTTCCACTTTAACCATTTACTATCATCTTCTTCTTTGCCGGTTATAATACTAGATAAATTAAATAACGAGATACACATTCTATTAACACTGTATTCGTTATTACCGAAATAATCTATTATATAATTAATTATTGGGTTATCATAGTGAATATTATTATAACCAACAAAGATTTTACTTTTATCTGTGAAATATTTGATAAGGTCTGTTACTTCGTTCTTCCTTTCGGATATTTCGAATGTTGTTATTTCATTAGTTTCACTATTTTTAATAGTACATGAAAATACATTAGGAAATACCTCAACATCGAATACGTGACAAATCTTACCTCGTATTATCATTTCTCTGTATTATATATGGTTTGTGACTTAAAACAGTTATCAGCTATTTTAAGCCTTTCTAAGCGATTATTTTTATTAAATGATATAATTTATCGCTAGAGATAAGAAAAGGGCAAATAGACGCTCTAAATGCCCTTATTTCTTATTATAAGTGTATTATTTCGTTAACAAAACCAATTTCTAATGCTTTATCTGAATTAAAATAAAAATCACCACTTTCACAAATTGCTTTTAGTTTTGCTTTAGTTAACTTAGAATTACTACATATAATATTATTAACAATATTATTTTTGTAAATAATCTGTTTCTTTTATATCTGTCTTCATCTGTTCTAATTTACCATAAGTTATACTAGATACAGAATGTATTAGAAAACGTGAATTATCATAACATTTTCTAAATTTCGAAGCCATTAATATAATATTACATGCTGAGAAACATGTACTTAATACAGTAATATGAATTTCTGTTTTACAATTACGTATTATATTGTAAAGACTTATTGCTGCATATACACTTCCACCATATGAATCTAAATATAGATTTATAGGTTCTGCTTGATATATACCTTTATATACGTCTTTTACATAATTTCTTATTTCTTCATCTGAGTTTTCTATTTTCTTAATTTCAGTAATAATATCTTTGATATTATCTTTACTTATTTCTGCGCATAAGAAAATATCTCTCTTTTTTTATTGGTTCTAATGCCATAATCAAGCTGCTTTACTATTTGAAACTACTTTTGATACTAATTTTACTGTTGCTCTTTTACCGAATTTATTTTTATAACGTATTATACGCTTACTACGTATTTTTTCTCGGTGGAGTTTACTATAAACGCATGTACCTTGTTTATGTTTCGGCATATCAGCTAAAAGTTTAATACTTTCATGTTTTTTAACATTTGCCTCTTCCTCTTGTTTAGCTTTAATATAATTTCGTTTCTTAGCACGATTTGGCTTATCTTTTTCATGAGCAATGAAATTAACTATAGATTTACCTTTTATGTTCATTGCCTTTGCTTTTTCTAAATTAGTGCTTTGTTTAGTATTATTACTATTCAAAACTTTGGAACGAGATTTAATAAATTTCTTAAAATCTATTAATTCTTTCCATTTGTCTGGTCCATTATCACCAGCCTTTTTTGCTGTTTTATATTTTGTTATTATTATTTTATTTATTGTATCTGATGTTCTACTAGCATTTATATTAAACTTAGTATCTAATATCGGGAATTTCTTAGTAGGTATAGTAATATTAAATTTAGAGTCTACAGTTAATTTCTTTATTTTATAATCATTTTCGCCATTAGTATTATCTTTTTGTAATTCTGCTATTTTATCTTCTTTACGTTTTCTAACTTCAATAGCTTTTTCTCCTTTTCTAAGACAATTCTTTTTATATCTTGCTTCTTTACGTTCAGCTCTATCTCTTATTCTTTTACCTTTTTCAGTAAGAGCTAATGCACCATTTATAATCCAATTACTTGGGTCTTTACTATCTCTACGAAATTCTGCGCCAAAATAATTTTCACCAGTAACAAATACTTCATTTATTGCATCTCTTGCTTCTTTATCTATTATATGTTTTAAACCTTTATTGATAATTTCATTTAGTTTCTTTTGATCATTAAATTTGATACTGGTATTTTCTGTTGTCCAGCCGTATATTTTTTTCTTATTGTTTGTTTCCATAATTTTGATAATTTATGTTTAATCTTTGTATATTAGGAGTTTATTAGTCGGTAGGGATAGGCTTAAACTATCACTATTGTCAATAGCAGGTCGTCCCTGCACTACCGTTAAATAAATTTAAGCTACTAAAGTAAGTTCATCGCTATCTATTTCATACTCAAGTGATGCATTATTATTAAAGTCTATTAATTTAGTCTTTAATTCTAACACTTCTTTTTCTAGATCTTGTATTTCTTGACGTATAAAACGAAAACTTAATTGCTCAGTGCGATTGAAATTTTTACCATATTTCTTACGTGCTACAGGACTTATAGTAGGTATTTTACGTAATTGTTGTATTCGTTCTTGTTTCTGCTGTAATTCAAATATTGTAGGATATATAGAATTACTGAATTGTTCCATAGTTTTAAATCCCATATTTATGGCCTGAATCATACACTTTGTATTTATTACAGATTTTTCCATATTTTTTATTTGTTCGTATAATTCAGTCATTTTGAATTTACGTTTATAAGTCTTTAAAGCTACATTCTCTGCTCGTATACGTAACCAATATTCATGAATATCATTTAATAATAATTCACGTTTTTCAATCAATTTATTTGCGGTTATTTTTAATTTTGGTTTAGTTGTTACTTGATTATTCATTTGATAATATTTTTGAAGTTAATACTAAACCTGAGTACCTGTTAATGGTAGTAAGGTAGGGGTCACACCTACAAAACAGTTAGTTTTTATCTTAGGACTTCTCATACTGCAAATATGCTGTTTATCCGGTCTTGATGTACTTAGTACTTCTTACTACTTTTTTATTAATTTTCATGTTTATTTTAATTAATATTAAATCCTGTTGCATTTTGTATTGGTTGTTTACTTTTTTCTTTAATTAAATAAACATATGCAGAATTAAATTCAACTTCTACATTACTGTATAATGTTAAATCGTATCCTTTTTCTTTGTATTTACTTATAAATTCATTAACTCGCATATTAAACATATCCCAAGTTTCTGAATCCTTTTTAGGTTCTAGAAAATACATTTGCAAATCATTGTCATTCATATGAAAAATAATTTTGATAATTAGTATAATAAATATTTGTTAGTGGCACGTATCCACTCTATTGGCATCCATTATTATTTTTGGCTGTACATCACACTTTTAATTACGTGCCATGAAATACTACAGTACAATAATATATCATACTGTAGTATTGATTTTATTTAAAAACTCGATAAGTAATCAGTTAATTTAGTACCATATTTATCACTAGGATTATAACCTGTTTCTAAGAACTTAATAACGTTTCCTGCGCCTGCTAAATGTGCAGCGCCAAGTAAACCATTCTCAGTAATATGATAACCGTATATATATTTACCTTTGTATTCATCTATATATTTACGCAGGATAGCTCTATTGATATTCAACAATCTCATCATTGCATAGTCTTGCTCCGCTTCAGGAAATATATTGGGATTATCTCTAAAATCCTTAGTGCTAATATTATAACCAAGCATTTTTAGAGTACTTGGCATAAATTGGTACTTACCAATTGCACCTATTGAGTTAGTTAATTTCCAATTTAAACTGCTCTCTCTCTTTGCCAGTCTTAACGCTAAATCTGATAAATTAACTTTTGTCCGAGTTTTTACTCTTATTTCAGTATGCTTTTTAAGCTTACTAAGGTTATCTATTCTACTTATTATCATCTTAGAGTTAATGTTCATTTCTATTGGCGATGAACAAGTTAACGGTAATGATGATAATGTAAATACGATTAACACAAGAGTGTAACTTTTCACCAAATGTTTAAGCTTCCCCAAACAATTCAGTCATTTAATTTTCATAATATTTGTTTTAGTTAATACTTGGCTTGTATAAGCCGTTAATTGTAATTAATTAAACGGCATTTTTGAACAGTATGTTGTTAATCCGTAATGTTTTTACCTACTACTAGCCTTAAAACCTTTACGAGTTACATACACTTTTTTTGCCTTATCCATCTCAAAATAGTATCGTTGACCATCTGAAGTTTCAAAATAACTAAGTATTGTTTCACTATCAGGTATATCATTTATAGGATGATCCCTAACTAATTGCTTAGTTTTACAAGCGATAAAAAAAGTATTGATGATATTTTCCCTCCCACGAGCAGTATTAATATTATCACCAATTACTTGATTTAATTGCTTTAATAATTCTTCATTTTTGTTTTCACCTTTACCAACGATACAATCTGCTAACATGCCAGCAACTGCCATAAAGTCTACAGTAACAGTATCTTTACATAGTCGTGACCATAGCATAGATTTACTACCACCAGTAGTAACTGCACCATCCTTATGTAAAATCATTGATTTAGATCCTTCAAATAATTTAAAGTTATCAATCATAATACCCAATAGCGACAGTTCAGTTTTACCAATAGCATTGATTGTATCTTCTCTCATATGCTATTGTTTTATTCGTTTACTCGACTAATAAAGTTATCGCAAATATCACGATTTAGTTTATTAATCTGGTTAAGTGTTTCAAGCTGTTCAGTCAAAGACTTAATAGCTGCATTAATTGTTGCTTCTTCACCCTTATTATAAGAGTTAACTAAAGTTAATAATTTCTCAGGTTCTGAGAAAATCATCTTACAGCAATCTTTATTCTTAGATTCTTCGATTGCATTAAGAACATTATCGTTTGTTGCTTTTGTCAAATCTTCATTTCGACCAAAAGTTAATTCAGGATCGTCATTGAAACATATTGCAATATCATTCGGTCGTTTTACAAAGCTAATACTACTAACAAAGATAGATTCAATAAAGAATTTCTTTATCGGTAAAATAAGAATTTCCCTACATCCTTGTTTCTTTTTCTCATTATAATCTAACATAGCGTTATCAGTTTTGACTACAAATAGTTCGCTACCGAATAATTCACGCATTTTCTTAATTTGTTCGTTGCTCAACGAGTTAATTTCTTGAGCTGTCATAATTCCTGGTTTCATATATATTGTTTTTAAATTGATTTTACACTATTTGATAATTAAAAAAGAAATGGGTTTCGGTTACCTCGTCTTATTAGACTACAAACTCCTCTATAATTATTACTTGTTATTATTGCGTCTACGACTGCTAACTTTCATATTGACACATATAGATTTCTTCCGATAGGTTTAAAGTGTAACCCTAAATTAAAATTGTTAAACACATTTCTGCCTTTTACTATTTACTCATTATTGGAGATACTCATTCAAGAGATTCGGCTATGTGTACATTTTTAATAAAAAAATATAAAGTTAATATGTTAACTTGTGGTTATTATTTGAATAAAATTTGTTTATTATATTTTATAAGGGTTGTTTCTAATTTTGTTTATATTTTTTTTGAAATAAAAATTGTTCATACTATTGACAATGCTGGAGTCTCAGCTCATGCATATTAATAACTAATAACTATACTAATGATTTATATTAAAACTCCTACATAAAAATATAATATGTTTAGCATTTGATTATCATTTTATTGTCAAAATAATAATACAGTTATTAATAATTACTTAGTTTTTATTTCGTATGATACGTATTACTACGCCTTGTTCGACAGCTATCTTCGCTGAAGTTATATTTACTTTAGAAAAAGAAATATATAAAGAAATTAAACATAATGTTACCAAAGGAGCTACCTTTGCCAATAACTATATGCTCTTACAATTAAATTTACCATGCTGTACCTTTAGATTTGTAATATTACTAACTATAATGATTATTAGTAATAGCATGACTTAAAACTAGGATTTCCACCTATCAACAAGATTACTTATTAATAACATCTTTTACGCTGGTTTGCGTAACGCACTTTTACTGCTTAGTTATAATACATGTTTCGTCTCAGCTTTTAAGCGTTTATATTGCGTTTGTGGTCTGCATTCAGTAAATACCTAGCAGGGGACATCCACTTATTTATATCCAATGGTTTTTTGATTGGTTTACCCACCAATGTTCTCGCCTTCATATTTCTACTACGACTTGTTATTATATAACCACGCTTCGTTTTTTAATTATTGTACTTCTGATCCGGAAAAATAAGAAACGTTACTAAAAATAGCCGGACATCACCTTTTTAGACTATACTCTCAAAGTAGGTGTAAACGTGAGTAATAATAAAGCTAATTATTTTGCTAGAATAATTATCAGTTGATTTGACTATATCGCCAGTCTTATCGGCAAGTTAATTTCCATAGAATTATACTGACATAAATTAACAAACACCGTCAGTCTTAAAGTTCTCTCAACTACCCCTCTATAAGAGAGCATAATTATCATCACAGATAATAAATATATACCAGGAAGCACACTATTTACCATAATGCACAGTCTCTACTACTGCTCCGGTTAACCTGTATACTACTGTCACTAGTATGGACATAGCCACTCAGCTTCATATATTTGTTGTTTCCTTTAAAATTATTATACCCTTCATAATACTTATTCCAATGTGTACCTCAGAAGTACCTAAGTATGAACACTAGTAAGCAAATAATACTATACTATGAGTTTGGACCTGATAGTAAGTATTTCGTAGACGCTTCACGGTCTACTCCCGTTTCGTACTATGTAGTACACTGCAAAGACGGTTCACAGTATATTTGTACATCACATGAGATTCGAACTCATGAATTTTGATAATCAGCCGCTCGTGTATGGTTTTCATCATTTTGATAACGATACCTGTACTTTAAAATACGATAGCTTAGTACAATCACTAAAGACACATTATTAGTACTATCTGCTGATGTACTAATTGGCGAATTCCTGTTCATTATAATCACCAGTCGGTTCTCATTATTAATGCAGCATGGCTATGTGTTCGTATACCATTTTACTTATATTTTTTCAGTTATAAAGTGTAGAATAACATATAAGTATATCATTATATTGTCTGACATATTCTTTGGGAGTATGCCGTATCGTCTAATCCTGTATCACTTTCATTAAATTAACATTATAATTACGTACAAATGTAATGTATAATCGAATTAATTTAATCGGTACTTTCTCGTCTTGTTTTAAGTGGTATGTACTCCTACGAATCCACTACTCTTTATACCTATTTATATACCGTAGAGAGCTAAGTTAATACGGTCCCATCCTTTCATGTGGTATTTTTGTTAATCCTCGATATTTCAACCAAATTATCTACCATACAACAGTAGTGTAATTACTATCAATTGTCTTATATTAACGTTAAAATTAAACATACTTAACACATTATAAATAGTAGGACTTACAATGAAGCTTGTAAGTAAGTATCAGTCATCTCTTTCACATCAAATGGTTCTACCTGTAATTTATTATTTACCGGTAATAATGGTTTTAAATTATCTATTTTAATTACATATATTGTATCTGTTATTTGGTTAATTACTTGTTTTTTAACAATTGACGGTGGTGTATATGTTACGTTAATTTGTGGTAATTCATTATCGCTTAATACACGTGTATTGACTTTGTTATTTTTCATATCAAAATCTATATCAATTGAACCAACAGGTTTAGTGAAGTCTATATTAGTTGGTAAAACATTATCAGCTAGTGGTGAATTAATTTCGACTCTTTTAGGTTCGAATTCACCTATGGTTTCCTGTCCAATGAACCAGCCCATCACGGCTAGTAAAGGTAAGACTAGAATTGTTACCGTTTTCATAACATTGACTGTTATTTCTTACTTTTTTTCTCAGATTTCTTAGTACTTTTCTTATCAGTATCTTTAGAAACCTCTGTAGATGCCTCTGTCGCTTGTTCTGAGGCTTTCTCAGCCACTTTCTCCTTTTCAGTGGACTGTTGTTCCACTTGTGGTGTTTCAGTTGTTTCTACAGGCTTATTTTCATCTTTTTGTTCTTTAGGTTTTTCTATTGTTGATTCTTTATCATCTGTATTAGGATATTCACCATTAGAATAATCTGCTTTATCTACGTATACAGAAAGACGATTATCTGAAGGATTATATAAATTTATAATACTTTGAAGTTGTCTAGCATATTTGTCTTTATCAATGATTTTGTGTTGTCCTTTACCTTTAAGTACTGGATATAAATCACTAATCATTTTGTTATTATACTTGATACGTTTTTGAGGTATATCTTCACCGTTTTCACGAATAAAGTTCTCTAATTCAAACATGTTTTCCATCTCAGATCTGAATAACTCAGAACTAGTATTATTAATGTAGCCTTTATCTTTACAATCAAGATTTACAATATGTGTTACTAATGCTGCTATATCTTCATCACTTAATTTACTATTTAATGATTTAATATAAGCATGCAATGGTACTATAGTAGGAAATAGTTCATATTTAGATAAACAAGTAGCTATGAAACCATTTATTGCTTCAGACCGTTTACCGCCAAAACGTATAACATTGTCAAACGCTTTAGTGATGGACATATTTCTATACTGTTCTGCTTTTGTATCATCTTCTTTGCGTTTAAAGACTCTATAGGATCCTTCACGAAAAATATCTAACGCTTTTAGTATTAATGCTGGATGTGCTCCTACATCTGTTATTTGTTTAATACCATTGATTACGTCTGATAGTTCTGTGAACTTGTTAACATCAGGTAAATATTTAGCCATAGGATTTGAACCTTTTTGCTTATTTTTACTTTCTGTTACTTTAATATCACCATCTAAATCTTTTACTAAAACAGGTTTAGTTTCTGTAACATTTAATGTTTCTTTAATTTCTTGTTCCAAACCTTCTTTAATATCATTTAATTTAGATTCCGGTAACATTTTATTTTCTGGTACTACTTTAGACCAATCAATTTTTAATTGAAGTTTATCGTTGGTCTTTTCTGTTTCAAGACCTAATACTTTTGCACCTTGTAACAATTCTTCTTCAGAGAATAATTCAGTATTTAATGAAATAAACTGTGAAAATTCTCGTAGTGTTTGAGCGAAACAATTCGCCTGAAATACAGTACAAATATGCCAAATACATTCGAAGTTTTTACGACGAGTATCATCAATGGTAATTGTACCATCAATATATGATTTTATATTATCGGCAAATTTTTGTATTTGCGTCATTGACATACTTGGTAGTTTAGATATTTTTTCCATTGTTTTATTAAAATTTTGATAATTTTATATGTTAATTATTTAGGTTACTAGTACTCTTTACTCCCGATTAAATCATAAATGCTAGGATGTATTACTTATATCAGGAAGTCTAGGTGGTATACCTTTATAATTAGTTAATAACATGTTGTCATATGTAGGATATGATTTAGTTACTATTGTATTATATTCTAAAATCTGACCCAATAATCCCGATAGGATACATTTACTTACTATTGCATGACTATTTAACATCGTACAACTGATATTAAATATATCTTTAACAGGTTCAATATAGTTTATTACTGTGGATTTTAAAATATTGTTATAACTAGTTTTACCTACTTCAGTAGTTACTCTGTGTGTAGGTTCTTTAGCATTTTCGTTTAAATACGAATAGTAAATCATATAACTAAATATGCCAAACAAAATACTTAGTAAGGCTATTGTAAACATTTTAGTTGATTTGCATAGTCTAGCTATTACTATGCAAGTAACCAAAATTAATGACAATACACCTATAGTATACATAATTGTTGTCATATTTGATTTAGTTTTTCGTTAATAATTCTTATTAATAGTTTTTTGGCTTTATATAAATAAGATTTTACACATCCTATAGATATATTCGCATGTCTTGCAATCTCTTTATATGAAAAGCCTTTATATATACGCATCTTTATTAAAGATCCATATAGATATGGTAATTTATCTATTGCACTACGTAATATTTTTGATTCTTCTTCATAGATAATTTTATCTTCGGGAGTAATATTGTCAGTATATGCTAATTTGAATATAGAATCATCATTATCAATAGAGTCAATAGAATATCTTTTTATTTTTCTGATAAAATCTATACTGGTATTGTTTGCTATTGTTTTTAACCACATTTCGAATGATATATCAACATAGTATTTTTTTAAGTTTTTAAATGCTTTAATAAATACTTCTGAAGTTAAATCATTTGCTATATCGTAATCTTTTACTATATTTAATATAATGTTATTTATTACTTTATAGTGCTTTTTATATAAATATGATATTGCTCTTTCATTACCTTGTTTAGCAAGTTCAATAGCATTCTTCATAATATAAATTTTATAAGTAAAGGTTATTAATTCTCACGAACACGATAACCTTTAGATTTTACTTAAATTCTATGCGGCATATAAAACCATCTAATAATATGTTGACTATTATAGATTTTGCCTGATGCCGTTTTCCAGCAAAATGGTAAATTATTTAATTCTGATTGATCACCGTGCATTATTACTCTTGACCTTAGTACTAATTCATCTGGAAATAAACTTAATTTTTGGTCTTTATTTTGTATTATGCTTTTATTGACGGTAACATAATAATCAGGTAATTTACCTATTTTCATTAATTTACGCTCTTCACGGCTTATGCCACGAATACAACGTACTGTTATTACTTGTTTTGGATTTGTGTTATTTGTATCATTTAAGATACCTATAACAAATACTTCTTCATCTTCTGGTATATCTTTACCATTTGATGAATCATGTATTTTAACTCTAGGTAACTGCATAATTAAAAGTAAAAGGGTAATTCGTTATCTACTTCATTATATAGTGGCATTACTACTTGATTACTAAAGAAATTATATATAAGTTCGTCTATATCTCTTATTTCTTCATCGTTTAAAGTTATGATATTTTTAATCATATTTAAAGCTATAGTACGATTTATATTTGCTTTATTAATCATTTGTGGTAATGTTAATTTATTTTTAACTATAAATGAACCTTTATACCATATAGGATGTCCCATATTTATATAATCTAAATATTCATCTTCTAGTTTACGTAATAATGGTAATAATTCGGTATAGTGTTCATTTATAACGTCATTATCAGCTACGAATTTTTGAAATTCAAAGCATCTTAATTCGTTGGTACTGACCATATTATTTCATCTATTGCGTATTTATCTACATTTCTTAACATATCTATACTATCTGGTAAATTAGACATTAGGAAATATAATGATACTATAAATATTAAGGATATTAGTATATAACTTATTGTATGCCAGGCATGCCACCCTACATTAATATTAATAACTAAAGGAAAAATTATTATTAGAAATAAACTTACTGCAAATATACATAAAGGCAATCCTATCATCCAACTAGCATTTGTTATAATAGAATTTCGTTCTTGTGTATATAAATCTGATGCAGATTTGTTATCATAAGTAGTATTAATATATTTTTCCAGTATTTTTACTTTTTCAAGTGCAGCTTGTCGACCTATTGTAGTTAATTGTTCATCAAACATTATTGATTTAGCTGAACTATTAAATACCGAGTCTTCTTGCGTTAATTCAATATCATCTGGTTTAGTTAATTCTTTTGCTTTGTCTTTTGAACTACAAGCAATAGCTATTAACCAAATAAATAAGCAGCATAATGCTACTTTAATAAAATTTTTAAAAGAATGTTTAGTCATTTTTTGATAAAATTTAATGTTTATAATTAAGTTTAATTTTTTAAATCTATTTACTCACGCATAGACTTTGTATTAGCTTGTTTATTTTTATTATCGTCTATAATTTTATTTATAACATAGGTTGGTAAATAATATTTACAAGATAATTCTAATTCTTCTTTTACGCTAAGACCATTACGCGAACGTTCTATAATATCTTCCCGTATTTTCTTAGAAATATTGTTTATAGGATCTGTAATACACTCTGTGAAACTAGGAAAATTAACTTTATCTAGTTTTATCCATTCATAGTCTGTATGTTGAAGACTAATTAGTATAGGATTTTGCATTACACAAATATCGCCAGAATAGATAAAATTCGTTAAATTTATCATATTTGTAATACGTAATAAAGGAGCTATACCACGTAATATTACAATATACTGTTCATTTCTCTCTTTGTGTGTAATTAAATATACACCTTGTTCTAATTCTTTCATTTTGATAATAAAATTTTAATTGGTTAAAAACTATTGTTCTTTTAGCTTATTACGACTAAGCCATGCTTCAACTATAGCTAGCATTTCACTATAATTCTTATTAAAATGTTTTGCCATTCGTGCTATATTAGGCATATCACTGCCTTGTTCAAGCATTTTAACGAATTCTTCACGTTCTTTTTTACCATTTTTATGGTCAAAACGTATCCAATTTATTAGTTCCATTTGATATGAATTTTAGTTTATAGTACGACAGTGGGATTCGAACCCACAACTCAACCTTATTAGTGTTGTGTTTTACCATTATAACTATGTCATAAAGTACCCTAACTTTCGTATTTAGCACGTGTAGTATCTTACGCTGCTAGCGTAAAATCTACATAAGGAATTGTTTTGCCATTTATTTGGCGGGTTGACCTATTCGTTTTCATGTTGTCGTAGTCAAAATCCTGTATGCCCCGAATAATGTTTGTTGTTTTGTGGAGCATGAGGGCTAAATATTTTACAACGAAAATAATTTTTTTTATTTTATATTCGTCAACCTTCTTTCGAAGGACAAGTTAGAAAAACTTGTTTATTTACGGACTATCTCATCATCTTGCAATAATGTTGCTTAAGATGTCGGACGCTCAAGCTGGTTATTAAGGAAACTCTATTCCTCCAGTAGTCTCTGCACTTTTTCAGTATGTATACTGAACTTAGCTCAGGATTGGCATGTAAAAAAATGTCATTTCTGAGCATTTTTTTTATTTAGCTTTCCCTGAATTCATCCGATTTTTTCATTATATATTTCTATATAAGCGAACCTTAGATTCGATTCGAACCCTCGTCCTAACGACCAATCCAACGACCTAACAGTCAATTTCTTTAATTTTTTACATTCTTGATGAACAGAAAAAACTAATCATAAATATAATTCTCAAGTAGCATAAAGCATTAATTATTACATATATTAGCACTAAGGCATTAAAATTAATACACTGCCGGGACTGGAGCTACCATCCGTGATGAGTATATTAATTAGGTATCAACATAAAGTATCAACCTTTAATAATTACTTAAAGATATTATATTTATTTAATTTTATTTTGAAGATTAGAATCCCCAATCAACAGGAGAGAAATTATTATCAAACTTACATTTTAAATCTGATAATTTCTTATTATAATCCAGACGTAAACTTGTTGCTTTGTCTTTCATATTTATATCACCGGTTTCAATAAATTTATTCTTTAATTCGGTGAGTTGTTTAAGTAATTCTACTGAAAGTTTTTCGTAAGCACGTAAATAACGAGTACGATTTAGAGAAACTTTAATATTACATTCAAGGTTACTCAATATATTCTTTGCTGTATTTATTTTACGTTTACGCTCATTTTCTTTATTCTCCTCAATTGCAGCTTTAACAATATCATCCATAATTGTAGTAGATTCTTTTTCATCATTATTAATCATTACTTCAATTGTTTCATTTGTTGTTTCTGCTGCATTCTTAGTTACTTCTGTCATATTATGTAAATATTAAGTTAATATTATTTAGGAGTTTTATAAGTTATGTGTATCAAAATCAATTAATACACATAGGGAATGACCACCACATATAATAGTATAATGGCGAAATACTATTAATAATGTAATTTGTAAGAACGGTATATAATACGTTGCTGTTTAGCAGTTAATATAACGTCTTGTTGACGATTGTTAGTATTTACTATTAGTTTAGTATCCTTACGTTTTTGTTCAACACTTGGTTCATACGTACAATCATCACACCAACCTTTATTAGGACATTTCGGACCGCATGTAGTCTCGCCTGAACTTATTTTTTCTGTCGTATGGTTGTAGTTTTGCATGTTTTCTTTTCTTTTGATAAGTTTCGTTATTAAACTCTCTGTTCTTTCTGTCGTTCTTTGATTTACCCATAATTATAATTCGTTATAGTACAATTTATCAGCAACATCTAATACTTCAATAGTAAAGTTAAATGATGCTAGTATAGATAGTAAACGTCTGTCGTTTTTAGCCCTAAGTAATACAGCTAAATCATCTTTAGTAATATTACCTAGCATATATGATTGAGTAAGTTTAATATATGCTAACATATACTCCCATTTTGATTTAGGTTTGGTACTTAAATCAATTCGTTTAGCTATACGACGAGCTGTAGTACGAAATTCACTAAAGTAACTTAATTGTTCTTTTTTCTTCTTTTGTACTACTTTAATAATTAATGGATTTTCTACTGCGTATTTTTTAATTATACGTTGAACATCTTCAGGCATTTCATTAACGGTCATATCACCTTCTTCAAGTATGCCTATTACTCTTTTTGGTTTTTGAAACATGTTAATTAGTTTTAGTAATTTTTGATAAATACTTTTTGCATATATTATCTGGACTTGTTATTTTAGATTTATATTTACAATATATATGTAAATTATTATCTATATACATATTTTGACTATATATGCAATTTGCGCAACGATTTTTAATTGAATATACTTCACGATGCTTGTAATGAAGTTTAATCAATACGATTGATGCTATAAGTAATAATATAGCAATGGTAATTAAACAGTAAGAGATAGTGGTCATTTTACATAATATTAATGGTTTAAAAATTAATAATAATTAAAGCATTAGTTTCGTATTAAATACTACTTATCTACCTTGCCACGTAAAGGCTGCTTTATTAAGGTAGGCATACCAATTCTTTCATAAATACCTATATAGTATGCTATATTATATGAAGAGATTGGTATGAGCTATTTCTATGTTTATTCCGTATCACATAGAAATACTAGAAGTTTAATATAATCTTAAAAGATATAATCCTAAAATACTCCCGCTACTACTCATGCATAACCTATTTTGATAGTAGGTTAGTAGGATAAAGAGTAAGTTGTTAATAAATAATTTAATGTGGCATAACCCACAGAGTCACTTACACGGAAAATAAGCGCGAATTATTATATTCGAATTGTTATATAACCAGATAATCATATAACATCAATATAATTATGTATATCTATTTAATAGATATTAATTTTAAATAAGTAACATAAATTAGGTCCAGTAATTTTATGTTAATTTTAGTATTATGTTTAATAGCATATGTTATTAATGATAGTACTAAAATTTGTGTAATTATAGATGTATAATTGTACGTAGGGTAACAAAACCTATATTCCATAGTATGTTGCGCATTTAAATATATATTATTATATATAATGTCGTATATATCAACGTTACTATACTGATACTTAGTATTAGTAAAGAATATTATCCTTAATATAGTCATACAAAAATATTCATTATTGTGAATAGCGTTTATAAGTGATTTTATAGAGTAAATATTATATAATTTATCAAAAGTACTATCATAATCACAATCAATATGTATATGTATGCTAACAGGATTTATATTATACTTTTTGATATAGTTTAAATAATCGTATAAACCAATAAAACCCCTGTTACCATTTAAACGTAACCTAGTTTCATTTACACGACAAGACATATTGCCATCATAGTTATCATCATAACTTATAATATCTTTGTATTTCTTATAGTCTTGCCATTTTATACCACCTTTATAATCATATTCAAACTCTATACCTATATTTTGATACTTTTTATATCTATTTGTGTTAGTTATTATTTCAAACGGGTTATTAATATGAATATATGTGTTTATAAAATCAGTAAGAAAAGTTTTAAATATATCTATTACTTCTTTAATATTGTTTGCATATTTGATATATTCTATTTTGACTGAATACTTATTTGTTTTATCATTAGGTATATATGATAATTTAGTATATTGTTCTGTTATATTTTCTATATGTATTTTATTTGTTGATTTATTATCATCGATCATATATACACTTTGTGCCTGAAAATGTAACTTTTCATTTAACTTATCACATATTGATAATACGTATGATTTACGGCATATACGGATACAAATATTACAAGTATCTATATTTATATGACCGTGTTCAAATATAAATTGAATATCAAATACAATAAAATTATAATCATTTGAAGCTAAATAATTATCGTCCTGTATTAACGTTGATAGTAAATATTTAATACGATCTTTCATAATTTTGTCTTTAAATAACGTATTAAATATTATTGTATAGTCTTGTTTTATTTGTTTAGCACGAGGTATTAATCGTGACGTAAATTGATCAAAATGCTTGATATTCTTTTGTTGATACCTAAATGCTTCAAATGCATATGGTGAGGATAATAATGTATACATATATTGTTTTTCCCATTCTGTATGAGTTATATTTGCTTTCATTATATTAAGTATTAATAGTTATAGTATACTATGAAAATATACTATAACTAGCTATTAATAATTAGAATGTTAATGATTCATTAGGTAATGATGAGAAAGTACGTTTGTTTAGTACTTTTGGTTCTTCTGTTACATTTATTTTAGTGTAAAGTATATTATCTACAGTAGATTTGACTATAGCATATTTTTTATATACTTTAGTACGTCTTATACATAAAGCTAATTCTAATTCTGACGATAAAGGATCAATCAATAATCGATATGCTTTAGTTTTATTAGATAATTCTTTTTCAACACCTAATGTTAACAATGTCTCTTTTAAGTTTTTTGTAGCCATAATTTTGATAATTAAAGTTAATATAATAAAAGTTTATTGTATACATAAAAAAGGACTATCAATCTTGTCAAAATTAATAACTATAAAATACACAGAGTCTTAGAACAAAAAAGTATAAAACAAGATTAATACTAATGTTAATTATAATTGATTGATAGTCCATAAATGTTAATATACTAAGTTTTTGAAACAATAATCAATTGTCAATTTGTTAGTATATTATTGCATTTTACACCTAAAACTTATAAATAGGGATTCTCTACTCTGGCGTTATGATTGAAAATCAATGTTGTAGTAGCTAAGTATTTACAAGGATAGTCCTAAACCTATTTATAATAAACTGGTGCCCTCAATGTCTTGGGATTGTTACACAACTCCGTAGCTTACGCTACTCTGAAGTTATTGAGTTTTTTATGTTAAACTTAATTTTAAGCTTATATATTGATTATATAATGATATCATGGAAATATTAAAAGTAAGTAGCCTATTATCACTAACAAGCTACTTGATATACATATACTAAGTTTATTGGACTGTTATGCGAAAGCGAAAATAAGAAAAGTATAAAGAAACTATAGTATATGTATTATTGCGATAGACAAAATTAGTTTTATATTTTATCTGTCATAGGAATTATATTAATGAGTTCTAGGGAATGAGTTTTGAAGAAGAGATAAAGCGCCATATATTATTACGACGCTTTATTTGGTTATGCAAATGGGTTCTGAGATTGTGGCGGAAAGGTATTGGACCCATTATTCTGGCCTTGTTGCTGTTGTGTAACTTGCTGATTTACAGGCTGTTGCGGTGCTGTAAAATCATTCATTTCAGCAGTTTCATTAACTGCTAAACGACAAGTGTTACGCATAATTCTTAATGCTAAAGTACGTGCATCATCCTTTGCATTACCATCAACAGACAAAGGTACAAATACCTTCATTGAATTGTATACAATAGGCATACCATTCATGTCTGATATAACTGCATTAGGGTTAATGTTACCATTAATATCAGTCTGATAGCGATAGAAATTAGGTAAGTCTTCAACAATTACAGTTTTACCTGCAAAAGGTGGTAATTCATCATAATTTCCTTTAGCAATACAGTCCTTTAACATAGCTACTTGCTTTGTTTGGTCAGGATTAAAGAACATAACATAAGTTACACGGTCACGACCAGATGACCAAAAATCATTCTCAGGATACATACGTAAAATTGCATATTCCCTACCTGCGTTTCGTTTACCCTGCTCAACTACACGCATTTCAATGTGATTAACTCGATAATTCATATGATATATATTTAATGATTAGTTATTTCGCTATTTCTGCAAATCAGGGACTTGATTTGGTACACCAGTAAGATAAATAATATCACTTAAGATACTATTTACCTCACTAATTAATTACAGTGTCTTTAAGGCTAATTCTGTCATTTTAGCCTTAATCTTCTCACGGTCTTCAATACTCAATGGTTGAGTATCTAACATGTATTGTAGCGTATTTATACGCCCAATACAATACTTTGTCAAATTGATTTTGTTTACCATAGCTATGATATTATTAGTTAATAAATGAGAGTATACTAAGTACTATTGCAATTAATAACAGTAAAGGTAACATAAGACAAGTTACATTATTTACTATGTGTTTATTATTAGTAAACACAACAGCCATTACACATGTAAATAGGCAAGTAATCAGTACATAAGTAATTACTTGTAATATAAATATTAGTATTGACATAATATAAAGTATTTGATAGTTATACAAATTTTGACTTTTACTGTTAATGTACGGGGGTACTTTCCCTGTTTATGCATACCGGGGACATGATTTGGTACAGCTTAATGTGTAACGCGATATATATACCATATTATAAGTTAACGCGTAACATAATATTAACACATAACATAATAAGTTAACGTATGATATGATACGTATTACAATGTAAGCTTAGTGTATAAGGTGATATATACCATAATATAATCCCAAAAGTATAATTTTTTAATGTTTTTAATAGCGCTTTTTAACTAAATTATTTTTTACTTATTAGTAACATTATAATATTTTGCACGTTATATATATGACGCACGACTGAAAGTAGTAAGCGTATCCCCCATGAGGGCGAAAGTAGTTAGTGGGGCAGAAGTCGGGTGTAGGTTAATCATACTTTTGGGAAGGACCCAAATAAAAGATGATTGCTGAGTGTCCCCGATAGCGTCAAAAATTGGTAATGTATAATGACCGGCATCGTGGTTACGGTAATTACTTTAGTAATAGGCAAGTAACTATGTGGGAGAATGGGAAAAACGATGGTGGGTGGTAGTCGCTTAAGTATTAGTACACGATGAAAAATACTTAGTATAGCGATGACGTACAGCGGTAGGAAGTCATTACTTAATAATAGAACTCATCATTTACTGGTTAATGACAGTTCTTTGAAGGGGTACGAGAGTGCCGCTTTGGGGAACATCGTGTCTTTTTTAATAATCATGTTAAATAAATCTATTGAATTTAACGTATTAATTACCAGTAAAGAAGTGTTTGATAGTAAACATAAACGTCGTATAAGACGTTGGTCTTACTATATAAATACTTTTGATAAACATGGTAGTTATATTAATGTCTTTTATCCTGTAATTACTTACAGTACGAAAGACATCGCTAAGAAGTATGCCCTAAGGTATTTAGCTAAATATACTAATTGTAATGTACAGTTTGATACTTTAATTAGTGACTATACTAAACCTGAACGGGTACTTGTATCTAATGGGATACAAAGGGCAATTATAAAGATTGAAGAAGAATGGTACTAAATAATGATATTGGTGCTGTTAATTTTGCGGTAGTATATATAATTATTGTGATACTTATTTGGCGTTTATTTATGCATAGAAAAAGTAGGCGCAAACAGTAACATAATTACGATATATACGTTATTATATTAAATATAAATTATTATGAATAAAATAGCAGACCAAGCGATATTAGATTCGGTGGTAGCAGGTCTACCATACAAGATGTGTAAAGAGCTTTTAGTGAAACCTTTGCCTGTAACAATGGTTAAACGTGAAATGATTGTACCTGTTGAAACAGGCGAACACGATGCAGACACAGGTGCTAATGAGTATGACACAAAGAAAGAAATAAGGGAAGTAGAATCCTCATTAAGGGAAGGAATTATACTAGCTGTACCGGATGTAGCTAAAAACGATTTTAAAATAGGTGAACATATCATATTCCCGATGAAATATGCATACCCGTTTGACTTATTTAAAGACTCTTTATTAGTTAAAGTACATGATGTACTAGCTTATGTACAGGTAGTTAATAATGATATTAATGTTACAGAAATAACCGTTAACGATGGGACAAAAGATAATAACAGACAGTAAAATATTGAAACAAAAGCTGAAACAAGGTTTTAAACCATTAGCGTTTAATTGTTGCCAAATGTGTAAGTATGCTGAATTATACGATCAAACTCAAGATAATTTGCGTTGTACATATAATCAGAATAGGGTATTTGCTGTAAACGCTTTTAGTGTTTGTAGGAAATTTGAGCAAAAATGAAAATAGCAGTATATACTGATGGGTCATGTAGGTTTAATCCTGGACCAGGTGGCTGGGGTTACGTTATAGTAAATAACGGTCGCGTAGTTGCAGAGAAGTCAATGCCATTATTTCATTCAACTAATAATCGTGCTGAAATATTAGCTGTAATTAATGCATTGGCTAAATTATCACAAGATCAACGACTAGCTAAACAATCAGACCTAATCATATATACGGATTCATTGTATGTAGCGAACCCGATAAACAAAGGTTGGTTGAATGAATGGGTTAAAACAGATTTTGCCGGTAAGAAAAATAAGAAATATTGGTTATTATTACGTTTACTTATGACAAGGTTTAAGTCATGTACATTCCGATGGGTTAAAGGTCATAAACAATGTAAATATAATAATCGTGCAGATGAATTAGCATATGAAGCTAGTAATAAGGCAATAGCTCGTATAAAACAAGCAACAAAGGACAGATTGTGTAGTTGTAATTAGGTTAAGTAGTAGGGTTATCATTTGGTAACCCTATTTTTTATTGTTCAAAGGTTACCTTTTACTGTTTATTACGTTATAATAATAGTTAAATATTTATTATGAATATATTTGAATATATAGACACGTTAATGAGACGATTTAAACAAAATCGTTTACACAAACGTACTTTATTACATACACTAAAGGCAGATTCGAACTGGCATTATGCTAGTTTAGAATCACCAGAAATAAAGTGTTGTAATAACTGCGTACATTACAAACGACCATATAATAGTAGTAAATATTACTGTACTAAACCAGCCAAGTATATGTTTCCTACTACTAGTATTAATCATTGTGATAATTACAAACGTACAAAATGGGCTTAGCAACACCTAAGGAAATAGCAAAACAACATACCGAAATGAATTACAGGGTAGCAATACCACATTGTTGTTTCACTTGCAAGCATAGTATACACAATAATAATTTCGGTATAGACTGCATTTATAATCCTAAAATTAGGTTTCATACGCGATCATATGCTAGTGTATGTGACAATTATGAAATGAAAAATAATTTAATACTTAATAAAAATGATAAATAATATTACTGAATTTAAAGTTATTGATAAAGAATTTGGTTACGGTACAGAAATTGGTGATAAATTCACATGGGACTCAAAAAATAAAGTATATAAACACGAGAGTAACTCAGGTGAATCCACTAAAGATTACACTTATACCACACGTAGTGAAATAATACTATCAGATTCAATTATTGGTAGCAATGTACCATATATAGAAGTAGTTAAAAGATTGCCAAATTCTACGCAAGAAAAATCAAAAGTTAACAAAATTGAAGAAAAGATTCATGATCGTATAGCAAAATATAATAATGCTATAAACGATCTGATTGATGAGGAAGAATATAATCCATTTCGTGATAGTAAAGTTAATGTATATGCAAATATAGTAAAAGAATTGAATACTTTATTAGATTATATTAAATAATGAATAAATTCACTAAGCGAGTACCAAAACAGAAATTATATATAGAATATGTACGAAGCTTAAATGGTCTTTTACACCTTACTGAAAAAGAAATTTTATTAGTTACAGAATTAATAAAATTAGATATTAATTATATTAAATTAAAAGGCATACCTAAGAATATAGTTAATACACAAAATAGAAAGTATATTCAAAATGCTATAGGTATAAGTAAAGATAATTTAAGTAGGGCTATAAAGAAGCTAAAATTAAAAGGTTTACTAATACACGATAAAGAACGTGGTGAGATAACGGTAAATCCTGCTTTAGTACCTAATATAATTAATGATAGGGTACAAATAACTTTAATTATAAAGACAGGGGAATATGACGAGAGTACCAGCGGGTAGTTTTGCAATATGTGAAATTTTAAAACCTGGTCAAAAGGTTATTAAATTTTTCAAAAATTTGTTTAAAAAACAACCTAAAAATTATAATCATTTTTTCATTTACTGGCTTGACGATATAAGTATACCTACTCAAAACGAAGAAGTATATATACCTAAAAAACCATACAGTAAAGTGGAAAAAAGGAAGTTAATAGAATTATTAAGCAAATACGATATAAATGATTTTGAAATGGTCATAAGTGTTATAAATACAATTAGACCTAATACATTTATACCTAATGCAAATATAAAGGATATACGTACAAATAAGTATTATAAACTATTAGATGAATCAGATATACAATATATTAGCTAAAAAACATAGTTTAGATATACGAATTATCAAAGAAATATGTGCATCCCCTTTTAAATTTGCACACAAAGTAATGGCAGATAAATATGATACAAAAGGATTAATGTTTGCTTATTTATTCAAATTAAAATTACGTAATAAATTTAAAGATGACAAAACTATTTCAGCTAAGGTAAAATAATGATTAAAAATGTTATACTTAAAATACAGAAGATTTGGTTCTACTTTCATTACTTATTTTGAAAATGAACAAAAAAGAGATGAATTTCTTGAAAATTTGTATAAGACAGCCACAGCGATAAAGAAAGGATAAATGTATTAAAAGCAAATAAAAATGAATATAGGAATAAATAAATTAGATGAAAGGGCAAAATTACCTACTGCAATAGATAATACTAATACTGTGTATGAACTTTATTCAACAGAAATAACTACTGAAGTTGGTGAAGATGCTAAATTGATATTGGTATATCATACAGGATGCAGTATACATATACCGTTTGGTTGTGTAGGTATTATAACACCAAAATATGATGTAGCTAAAAAATCCATCGCTCTTACTGATTCTGCCACTATTATAACTTCAGGAAATAGAAATCCTATAGTATTAAAATTTAAGGTAAACACTGATTCAGTTCCATCTATATTTAAACCAGGAGAAGGATTTGCTTATTTGACTATTGTTCCTTCTATAGAAATTGATTATGAATTTATTACAGATAAACCTACAGAAGAAGAAATTACCGATATAAACAAAGCGGTAGAAGAGTTAAACAATGATACAACAACAGAATAATGTTATTTGATATAGTTAACGGAGAAGTAGTACTTACTCCAGAGTCATTAGCTATACCACCGTTTAGAAAACTATGGGAATCACATAAAGATAAAAAGCTTGCTCAGCGTAAGATAGAATATATAGTTTTTATGTACAAATGGGATACGGTGTATAAAGGTCTAGATCCTATTAAAAGAGAAGAAAAATTAAAAATACACTGTTTTGATGATGCTAATTATAAGATTGATAATCAAATGAAAGAAGTTATCGATGAATATATAGAACTTCAAAATACAATTAGTACAAGACTATTACTTGCTGAGGAAGAAGGTATAGAATATATAATACGTCAATTTAATTCTATAAAATATCTTGAGGGTAAAGAAGATAAATCTGGAAAACCATTAATAGATCCTGATAAAGTAGGAAAATGGATGGATAAAGCTAATAAAGCAATAGACGTAAGAAATAAATTACTTAAAACTGTAAGAATAGAGCAAACAGAATCAAGTAAAGTAAAAGGTGGTACCGATATAGGTTTGTACGAATTGCCAAAGCGTTAAGTTGTATAATATTATACGGTATTATAAACCACAATATTACATATACGTTTGTAATGTAAATATTAAATTAATTTAATAATGGAAGAAAAGAAGAAAACTAGTAAGGCAACAAGTAAAAAGAAACTTACTAAGGAGAAAGAGGTTCCCGCAGATACTAAATCAAATAAAGCGGTAGAGACTAATAACACAGCAGTAGATATTGAAAAACAATCAGAAATTATAATCAGAGATTCTGAAACAGGTATTGAGGAAGTAGTATCATACGATCACACTCCTTGGTATGCAGATATAATGATATGGTTAGGTTGTAATCTTAATAATTTATCTGTGTGGATAATCAATAAAGCTTTAAAATATACAAAATAATAAATTATCGTAGTTATGGTAGATTTTAATAAAGTATATCATAATTCGGATAAGTTTAGACAGGCTGCCCTGCACTTTAAAAAGTGTGGGGCTTTCTGTTTAGCACCTATAGGTACTTCTGAATATATGGAGTTTTGGGATGAAGAAACAAGACGATGTTTGGAAGGATATAGAGCACCAGATGGGGATTGGATTTCAGGTTATAATTATTTTTATTTAAATTATTGTCCTATACAACGTATAGTAAGAAAAGAAATAACAAATAGTAAAGGAAAAAAAGTAATAAAAAGAGTAAAGGACCTAGAATTTCCTGACTTCTATGATTATGACAGTTATTTTTTTAATGCTGTAGATGAAGCAGAAGAAGAAGGAAAACACATGATAGTATTAAAATCAAGACGTAAAGGTTATTCTTTTAAATGTGGTTCTATGCTCTGCCGTAATTACTATTTAATACCAGGCTCAAAGTCTTATGCAGTAGCTGCCGAAAAAGAATATTTATTAAAAGATGGTATTCTTACTAAAGCTTGGGAGTTCATGGATTTTATAGATGAACATACAGCATGGGCAAAAAAACGTCAGGGAGCCAATACACAAATGCATCGTAGAGCTTCAATAAAAGTAAGAGATAATCTAGGTAATGAAAAAGAAGTTGGTTATAAATCCGAAATTATGGGTATAACCATGAAAAATGATCCTGGTAAAGTGCGTGGTAAAGCAGGTAAATTAATATTATTTGAGGAAGCTGGTAAAAATCCGCATTTGATCGAAGCGTGGCAAATGGCGAGACCGTCTGTAGAACAAGATGGTATAGCTTATGGACTCATGATTGCATTTGGTACTGGTGGTGAAGAAGGTGCTAACTTTGAAGGACTAAAAAAGATGTTTTATAGACCTGAAGCATACGGTTGTTTACCTTTTGATAATATATGGGATGACGGTGCGGATGGTACTAAATGTGGATTTTTTGTTCCACAATATACTAATCAAGATGTTACTGATGATGATGGTAATCGTCTTTATATGGATAAAGATGGTAATACACTCAAACAAAAGGCTTTAGATTATATACTAAGTTTAAGGGCGCCAGTTATAGAAAATGCAGTAGACAGTAGAGATGTAGACAGATATATTGCAGAGCAATGTTTAACACCAGCTGAGGCATGTTTAGAAATAACAGGTAATATATTTCCTAAGAAAGATTTACAAGATCACCTATCAAGAATAAGAACAAATAAAAAATTACAGAGTCATAAACAAGTTGGTGATTTAACTTGGGATGGTAAAGGTGGTTTAATATGGACGCAAAAGAAATATGGTGATATTACTAATTTTCCATTAAATAAAGAAGATGATCCTACTGGTTCTATAGTTATTTGGGAACACCCTGTAAAAGATCCACCAATAGGTTTGTATATAGCTGGATGCGATCCTTACGATCACGACAAATCTGGTACAAATTCTTTGGGTTCTACTTTTATATATAAACGTTTTCAAAATTTTGAAGAATACTATGAATTACCTGTAGCAGAATATACTGGTAGACCAGAAACGGCTGAAGACTATTATGAAAATGTTAGAAAATTATTAGTATATTATAATGCTAGATTATTATATGAAAATGAACGTAAAGGAATCTATCCTTACTTTACTAATAAGCATTGTGATTATTTACTAGCAGATCAACCAGATATATTGGATGACATAGTAAAAAACTCTAATGTAAAAAGACGTAAAGGTATTCATATGAGTGTGCAAATAAAAGATTATGGGGAAGGATTAATTAAGGAGTGGTTGAACGAAGAATACGCACCAGGAGTAAAAAATTTAACTAAGATTTTGTCAGAACCGCTATTAGAAGAGCTAATAGCTTATAACGATAAAGGTAACTTCGATAGGGTTATGGCGTTTATGATATTGATGTTGTATAGGTTACAATTACATAATTTACACGTCAAAGAAAAAAAAGATATTGAGCGTGAAACTAGGATTTTTGATAAACCATTATTTACTAAAAATTGGTTCGAAGATTCTGATAATACGAGCAATAATAACAATATAAAAACTTATATATTTAGCTAAATATGAGATATAATAATACAGTTTTTCCTATACAAAAATTACCAGCGTCTAAGAAGAATAAAGAATGGAAAGAAGCTTGTGTCGATTATATAATCGGTTCTGGTGAAATTGCATCTAATGGTATGACTATATCAAGATTTGAGGAGATGCAAACATACTATGATTTATATAATAGTATATATAATGAAAAAGATTTACGTTATGTTACAAATCCATTCAAAGTAGATGATGGATTTCCTGCTACACCACAGGATTTTAATATAATTAGACCTAAGGTAAATTTGTTATTAGGTGAAGAAACTAAACGTCCTTTCAATATAAAAGTAGCTAGGACAAGTCAAATAGCAGCATCAGATATGCAAGATAAAATGAAACAAATGCTGCTTGACTATGTGATGGCTACTATAATGAGTAGATTATCTCCAGAAGATCAAGAGAGGTATCAACAGGCTCTGAATAGTGGAGAAATTATGCCACCAGAACAAATACATGAGTATCTCACTAGAGATTATAAAGATGTTGCTGAGAATGCTGCATATCACACATTAAAATATTTACGTAACAGCTTAAATCTGGACCATGTATTTATGAAAGGATGGGAGGATGCATTAATAGCTGGTGAAGAAATATACTATATTGGTATACAAAATGGTGAACCGTGTGTAGAGAGAGTGAATCCTCTTTATTTTTCATACGATATGTCTCCAGATTTAGAGTTTATTGAAGATGCAGAATGGTGCTGTTATAGAATGCGTTTATCATATAGTGATGTGTACGATAAGTTTTATGACAAATTAGATGAAAAACAGTTGAACGAATTATTAGCTAAAGTAGATAATTGGTATGCTGATTATGGTATAGACAAGAATATGGTTGATGATTTCGTTCATATTAAAACAAGTATAGTTGATAATCCATCTAAAGATTGGGATTCAGATTTCTCAATAAATGTATGGCATGCATGTTGGAAATCATTGAAAAAAATAGGCTTTGTTACCTTACTTAATGATGAAGGATTGCCAGAGGAATTTATAGTTGATGAAAATTATAAAGTTACTGGTGAAGAAATAAATGTAACATGGGATTGGATAATAGAAGTATGGGAAGGTTATAGAGCTGGTGATGATCTATATTTTGGTATTCAACCTATAGAGTATCAACATATATCAGCTGATAATTTAAATTCACAAAAATTACCTTATACTGGTGTAGTATATAGTAATAATAACTCTGTACCAAAATCATTGGTTAGTATAATGAAACCTTTACAATACATGTATATCATAATATGGTATAGATTAGAACTAGCTTTAGCTAGAGATAAAGGTAAAGTAGTCAATATGGATGTTACTCAAATACCTAAATCAATGGGTATGGGAGTTGAAAAGTGGATGCACTATCTCTCTTCTTTAGGCGTTAATTTTATTAATCCGTACGAAGAAGGTTGGGATATACCTGGTAGAGAAGGTGGAAAACCTGCAACATTCAATCAAATAACAGCATTAGATTTGACAATGTCCACAGTTATAGGTCAATATATAGATTTAATGGCTAAAATTGAGGATATGTGTAACGAAATATCTGGTGTATCTAAACAAAGGCAAGGTGCAATAAGTTCTAACGAATTAGTTGGTAATGTTCAAACAAGTGTAGTTCAATCGGCTAATATTACTGAACCGTTATTTTGGTTACATAATCAATGTAAAAAGCGAGTAATGACCATGCTATTAAATACAGCAAAGGCAGCATGGAAAGATTCTAATAAAACTAAATTGAATTATATTTTTGATGATGTTACAAGAGCATTCATAACTCTTACTGATGATTTCTTTTATGAGGATATGGATATTTTTGTAACAGATTCTACAAAAGAAGCTCAAAATATAGAGCAATTAAAATCACTTACTCAACCAGCTATGCAGAATGGCGCAACATTACTTGATATTGCAGAAATATTAACTTCAGATAATATGACTGTAATAAAGAATAAATTAAGTGATATAGAAGCCAAACGAATTGAAATGCAAGAACAAGCCGCTCAGGCAGAACAACAAAGGCAAATAGAATTAATTCAGCAACAGGCTGAGGCTAAGCAACAAGAATATGATTTAAAACAACAAGAGCTTAACTTACAGAAATATAAAATTGATGAAGATAATTCTACTAAAATAGCTGTTGCAGAAATAAGTGCATTTGGTTATGCAGATAACGCTAACAACGATACTAGTGATGAAATAGCATTAGCAGCAGATCAAGCACAGAAAGATAAAGAACTATCCGCTAGCATAATGGATAAACAAATGCAGTATGCACAAAAACAAAGTGAAATTGCTAACAAACAAGCGACAGAAAAGTACAAAGTTGATAAACAAAGAGAGATTGAACAAGAAAAACTTAAGTTAGAAAGAGAAAAGTTAAAAGCAGCTAAAGAGTTGCAAAAGCAAAAGGATAAAGCTGCTATGCAAAGAGAGAAATTAAAAGCTAGTACAGCATTGAAAAATCCTGTTACTGGTGAAAATAAACCTAATAAAAAGTAAAACTATGGCATGTGGTGGTAAAAAAGGTGGCAAAAAAGGCACCGGTAAAAGAGGAAAATAATATGGTAACAAATTACGATAATCCGTTTTTACCAGATTTTAATATGTTACCTTCTTATAAAAAAGGGGGTATACATATTAAAAAAGCTAATCGTGGTAAATTTAAAGCTGCTGCAAAGAGAGCTGGTATGAGTGTTCAAGCTTATGCAAATAAAGTATTAAAGAAAGGTAGTAAAGCTAGTAAACAATTAAAGAAACGAGCCCAATTTGCTAAGAACGCAGCTAAATGGCATCATTAACTATGTGGAGAGATTTAACTACAGTGCAAAGACGTGAATTATATCAACAGTATAAAAAGTCTAATCCTAATATGAAATATTCAGATATGGAAAAAGATTTTAACGATTGGTATAATAATTTAAATCATAGTAATAAAGGGGATATTAAACTTGACGGTTATGTTATTCCATATATAAATGGGAAATATGATACGGAATTAGCATATAAAGAAAGTGAACCTACTGTAATATTACCAGAAGTAACTGTTACTGCTAAAAAACCTGAGAAACCAACTATAGATGACGCATCTTTATTAAAAGCTATACTGTGGGATTCTACTGTATCTCCGTTTTATAGTATAATATCTCCTGCTGCGCATATGGCTAATATTATACATGATGATCATGATAATTTTTATGATTATTTCAAGGATATTGTAGAACACAATAACAATCTATTAGGTAACAGTTATGCTAAAGAACATCCTTTTGTTAACTTAGGAGCTGAATTATTAACTGATGGCATAGTTGGTGGTGGTGTAAAAACTATAGCTACTAAAGCATATAATAAGTTAAGTCCTATTATAACTAGTGCAAGTGATCCGTATACTACATTGGGTGGAGTTTTTGGTTATTATGGTAATCCTATAGACAGATTTGTTGGTACTGTTCGTAGGACAAATAATTTAGATGATAAAGCTAGACTACCAGAGTTTTTACGAAAAGTAAAACCATCATCTGAGAATCCTACTATGTATATCGATGAAAATGGTTTACTACAACCAACTCCTGTAAATTCTAGGTTTGGGTATGTAAAACCTATAACTGAAGAAAATGCAGGAAAATTACCTATTACTAATTTCACTTATGTAGATCCTGTGAGAAGTCATGCAAAATGGGCTAATACTGGTGTTTCCGATTTATACGTTTTTGATACCAAATCTTTATTAAAAGGACATAATCCAGTCTCTATAGAACCTAGCGATGCTTTCTTTGCTGGTGACGTACTAAAAGTAAAACCGAATAAAGCTACATTAATAAGTGGAAATACAGACGCTCTGACAAAATTTAGAAAAGCAGGAGGTAATACATATAGTACTGAAGAACTTAGAAGATTGTATAACGAAGCTGTTAATGAAAGCTTAAGTAAATCAAGTTTATGGGATGATTATGAAAATGCTCTTCACAATACTTATCGAAAGCGCTCTGGTAATTGGAAAATGAAAGATATAGAATTATTAGAAGATGTTACTGGATTAGGTAGAGGATCTAGTAAAGCATTCCCTAGATCTGAATATGAAGCTTTAATGCAAAAAGGAAGATCACTAGACAGTAAGCCTAAACAATCTATTATAGATATATATTCTGATTCTGAAAAAAGAAGTAGATTAGAAAATACTAAACTTGATTTTGGTGAAGTAATGTACGATCCCATGTCATCTATTGAGAGCGAGATGAGACAAAAATGGGGTATAGATATAATTAAAACTAAATAAATCTAATTAAATATTAATTATGGAAGATAAAAATAAACCGTTTGGAGGATTTGATGCTATATTTACTGCATTTAATACTGATGACGAGGAAAATGAAATAGCAAATCTTGATGTTTCACCTGATAATAAAAAACCATTTGAAGAAAACGAGAAAGAAGAAACAGATGACAATACAAAAGATAACAAAGACGTTGACGAAGAAGAAACAGATGATAACAAAGATGATAAGGAAGATGATGACGAAGAAGAAGTAGAAGATGATGAAAATGAGGAAGAAGACAAAGGTGAAAATGAGGAAGAGGATGATGATTCTGCATCTGAACAGGTAACCGCTTTTTTTGATGCTATATCTGAGAATTTAGGTTGGGAATTTGATGATGAAGAAGAAAAACCTAAAACAGTAGAAGAACTGATAAGTTATATAACAGATGTTATTGAAGAAAATTCTATACCAGAATTTGCTAGTGATGAAGTTAAAGCTATAAATGATTATGTGGCAAATGGTGGAAATATAGAGAAATATTTTTCAGTAATAAATACAGATATAGATTATGACGATATAGATCTAGATGATGTTTCTGTTCAGAAATCAGTACTTAAAGAATTTCTAAAAGAAAAAGGTCATTCTGATAAAATGATTCAAAAGAAATTAGATAAGTACGAAGAAGCAGGTATATTACAAGATGAAGCAGAAGATGCTGCTGAAGAAATGAAAATTATCAAAGAAGAAAAGAAGAAAGCGCTATTAGAAACACAAAAAAAGAATCATGAGGCATATATAAAACAGCAACAAAATTTTTACAATAGCGTTGTCAAAGAAATAGAAGACCTAAAAGATATTCGCGGTATTAAAATACCGAAAGAAGATAAGAAACAATTATTGAATTATATATTCAAATTGGATGGCGATGGTAGATCGCAGTATCAAAAAGATTATGCAAAATCAAATCGTAATCTTATTGAATCTGCATATTTTACTATGAAAGGAGATAAGTTATTAAGTGCTGCAAAGCAATCTGGCGAATCTTCTGCAATAAAGAAATTTAAATCAACATTGTCCTCAACAAAGAGGGTAAATTCAAAACAAAAAATGGACAATAAGACGGCTACACCGATATGGGAAATTGCATCAAGACAACTACGCAGACCGTCTAAATGAAAATAATAATTACTAGTATTATATATGGAAAATAATATTTTAAATAGTTTACAATTGTATAAAGGTAAATGGTTTTCTGATCTTGTAGACGAAAACATGCTGACCAATGCATTGTTAACTAAACCTCATGAAGTAGCCGGTGTTATTTCTTTGGTATTTGGTACTAAAGATGATGGCTATCGTACTTCATTAGATTTTCTTACTGGTGGACTTGGAAAGACAATGGTTATAGATCAACGTCAATACGAGTGGTCAGTAATGATCGATACAGATAGAGCAGTTACTATTCGTAGAGCTATTTGGAATGGTACAGAAATTACTTCTAGTAATGCAGATACTGTAACGGCAGGTATTGGTAATAGTCCTATTACATTACATCTTGAAGATAAATGGTTCGGTCCTGGTGCAATACTTGAATTCGATGATAAAGAATTCCAAGTTCGTGTATCTGGAGCACCTTATCAAGATGGTACTGAATGGGTATATACCTGTTATTTAGCAGATGGTCAAGCTAGTTCTTATGTTCCTGGTGAACTTTTATTGCCTGGTAAACAAGTATCTCGTTTAGCATCTGCATATGAAGAATACTCTGATGAAGCAGACATCATAAACTATAACACTCAGTTTAAGATGCGTAATCATCTTACTACTGTTCGTTTGTCTTATGATATTACTGGTTCAGCATACAGTACAGTATTAGCAGTAGCATTGAAAGATCCTGCTACAGGTAAAACTTCTTATTTGTGGGCAGATTATCAACAATGGAAGGCTTTACGTGAATGGAAGAAACGTGAAGAAAGATTCTTAATCTATTCTAAATATAATGCAAATCCTGATGGTACTACAGATCTAATGGGTACTAATGGACGTCCTAAACTTATGGGCATTATAGTAGTAATACTATAATTGAAACTTCCTTAATTGCTGGAAACTCTAAATATGATTATAATTAAGTTTATATAATATGTTTAATATGACAAATAGACAATCAGCAGCCAAGCAAGTGATTTTTAAACCACTACCTTTAAATTTGAATGGTTTTGAAGAAAAATATTTTGTAACAAACGATGGTAGAATATACTCTGAATATTTACAAGATTATTTAAAAACATTTTATAGTAAAGGTGGCTATGTAAGAGTAAAATTAAATTACGGTGATAGATCTAAGAAAGTCATGGTACACAGACTAGTTGCTATGGCTTTTATACCAAACCCAGATAATAAACCTCATGTTGATCATATAGATAGAAATAGATCAAACAATTGCGTTGAAAATTTACAATGGGTAACACCAAAAGAGAATGCTCAATTGGCAGTTGATAGAGGAAGTAAAGATACAATGGAATATGTCTTTACTAATATAAAAACTGGTGAAGTACTTAGATTTACAAACAGGCACAAAATGTTAAAACATTTCGGTAAATTTTGCTTAAGATACTTAAGACAAATAGTAGCTGGAGAAAGAAAACCGATGTCTGGTATGTTTGCAGATTACATAGTTGAAAGAAATCCCTTGAAGGTTCAACGACTATCCTCGACGGAGGAGTACACTCAAGCGAGTGGAAATGGGAAGATTCCTACTGTTTGATACAGGGAATTTGATATAGTCTAATCTATGTAGAAATACATAGCAGTAACATACTTACTGGCGTATGTTACGGTTATAGTTTAGCGAACTATAACGAATATAATGGTTTATATTGGTGCCGGTTTGTTGCAACAGATTTCACCTGCAAATAAACGGTATTATACAGATCTTACTCCTGAATTGCTAGAAGATTTCTTGTTCGATTTATCATATAACATTCTAGGTTCTGGTGAACGTAAATTCGTTGCACTGACTGGTGAAATGGGTATGAGAGAATTCGATAGAATATTGAAAGAACGTGCTTCAGGATTTAATTTGGTCGATACTAAGTTTATTACTGGATCAGGACAAGAATTAACATTAGGTGGTCAGTTTACTACTTATAAGATGACTAATGGTATTGAAATGACTTTGCGTTATTTCCCACTATATGACGATACCACTTATAATCGTAAATTGCATCCTCTTACTGGTAAACCTCTTGAATCTTACAGATTTACGTTCATAGACTTTGGTACTCGCGATGGTGAAGCTAATGTAGTAAAAGTAGCTCGTAGAAATCGTGAATTTGTTATGTGGAATACTTCTGGTTCTGTAGCTCCGGGTGCAGGATATGGTAATTCTACTAGCACGGTACGTTCTAACGCAAAAGATGGTTACGCTGTACACTTCCTCGGTGAAGTAGGTATTATGGTTCGTGATCCTCGTGCTTGTGGTGAACTTATCTGTGATGCAGAGTAAAAAAAGAAATAATATAGTAGAGTCTGGGATTTTCCCAGACTTTAACTATTTATAATTAATTCTATTATACTAATAATATGGAAGTAATATTACGCCACAAAAATGTAGATTATTGGGCAGGTATAAGTAAATATAAAGATTGCTATGATTACATCAGTTCATATTTTACAAGAGCTGGTAATAAGTATACCGGTTTAACTGATGAAGAAGCAAAGAGATTAGAAAAAGCATTAGGATTTGATGAAGGCACATTAATGCCTAGCAGTCCATATTGGAAGACATTTTCAGTTAAATTAGGTGCTAAAGAAAAAATACTTCACACAGAGAATCCTTGGGATGAATTGCAGTATTTATTCTTAAAAAGTCATAAACGTGTTGCAAACGGTTTAGCTGAAGTAAGACCAAATAAAGATTATGTGCTAATAAATAAAGAGTCTGAAGCACAAGAATCTAATAGACTTAATAAGCTTAAACGCAACGCTATCAAAGAGTTTGATAAAATGTCTCTTGAAGATATGCGTAAGTGTTTACGTCTATATGGTTATAAATCAGATACTATGTCAGCAGAACTTGTTGAAAGTAAACTTTATTCATTAGTAGAAGATAATCCGAATAAATTCTTTACGAAGTGGGTTAATAATAAATCTAGAAGTACAGAAGTTATTATAGAATCGGCTTTGGCTAAGAATATTTTAAGAAAATCTAAGAATGTTTATTATTATGGTACAGACATAATTGGTAGTTCTTTAGTAGATACTATAGCATACTTAGATGATCCTAAAAATCAAGATTTAAAACTTACTATTACTCAAGAATTAGAATCTAAATAATGACACTAGAAGATATGCATACCGCTTTTGACGTAGAACTAGACAAATTGAATGGTACTAGTTATCCGTCATTCTTGCCTGAAGAAAAAGATTTTTGGTTAAATAAAGCATATTTGATGCTAATAAATCAGAAATTTACAGGCAGTAATGTACTTGGTGAAGGTTTTGAAGGCGGTGTGAAACGTATCGCTGATTTACAAAATCTTCTTCGTAGTGCACGATTAACAGATACATCTACAAATACAATTAGTAATTTGATAAATTATGAAATAACCTTATCAGATAAAATGTTGTATTTTATATCTGCTATATTAGTACAAATGAAAGACGATAATCAAACGGTTGATACAACTATACCCATACGTCTAGTTACGCACGATGTGCTACAGAATTTTATGGCAACACCGCATAATTTACCGTATATACCCTATCCGGTAGGTGTTATTGACCAAGATCAATTTATAATAGCAATAGATCAATTTGAGTATTCAAAAGAAAAAATTAACAACTGTCAAATAGAACTTAATTATATCAAGTATCCGAAAATGTTTGACAGTAGTAAAACTAACGGTGGTTCTACTGCTATAGGGTTACAAGATTCTCCTGAAATAGCAGAACACACACATGATGAAATAGTGGCTTTAGCTGTTTATTTAGCTATTGAAAACATTGAATCACCTAGAGTACAAACTAATGTTCAACCATTAAATATGCAAGAATAATGACTGCAAGGGAAATGCAAATAGAATTTGAAAGACTGGTTCAATTGGCTAATCCTTCGTTAATATTACAAGGAAAATTGGATTCTGATACTATATTTTCTATTCTTAATATGGCACAGATACGTTATATCTTGTTATCATTTACTCAAGGTGATCAATTAACAAACGCTACTCAAAATATTAAACGAAACTTAGATTCTTTCAAAGGTCTTATAATAAATGTATTACTAAGTAATATAGATGATGAACCAGTTGATTTAACGCCAACTCAACGTAGGTATAAATTACCTAGTGATTATTTATTGTATGTTCATTCTGAATCTATTGTAACAGGGACAGTCAATTCCTATACAGAATCAAATAGGTTAATAAATCAATTAATATCTCACAATCAATTGGAAGAAGCTACTACTACCGCTTACAATACGCCAATATTGTACACACCAGCAGTGATTTTAGAAGGTAATACTAGCGATAAAACTCCGTCTATTACTGTATATTATGACGTATATACTAAACTACAGGATGTGGATTTAACTTATATACGTACCCCTAAAGAAATAAATACTATAGTAAAAGATAATGCTAAACAAGGCGATTGTGAATTAAGTGAAGATACACATATGGATATAGTTAAATTAGCTGTAGACATATTTACTTCAGAAAAATACAAGTTAATGCAACGTAAACCTGCCAAAAATACTAATGAACAATGAGAAGATTAGATTTTCAAATAGGTTTTTTAAACGAAATAAACCGTAGTAAGTTAATTTCTAACAAACCTACTACATTCGAAATTGAGTATTGGATCAATGCAGGTATTAGGAAATTTGTAAAAACTAGATACTCTGGTCTAAATGTAAAACAGGAAGCTTTTGAAGAAAGCGAAAAACGTATAGAAGATTTGAGAAATCTGGTAAAAGAAAAAGTAATATCTATTACTGAAGATAATATAAAAGATAGTAATACACCGTATCAAACAGTGACACTAGATAATATATTTGATAATGATTCAGCAATATGGTTCATAGTTAATGAAACAGTAGATATTACTAGTAATTCTAAGTGCTGGACTACTGTAAAAAAAGGTACTGGTGAAGTACCTGCTATCAAAACAGTAGATGTGGTTCAATGTACTAATGATAATATAAACAGTAGATTAAATAACAGTCTATCTGAATATCATTTTCATAATAACTACGCTAGACCACTTAGGTTATTTCAAGGAAAAGGAGTATATTTATATACGGATGGTAATTATATTTTAAAGAACTATTCTATAAGATATATTAAAGAACCGGAACCTATAAATATAACAGCAATGCCTATGATAGAATATACAGATTTAGCTGCACACACACACGATGAAATAATTCGTTTAGCAGCTAAAATGTATATTGAGAATCAAACGGATCCTAGGTACAGAACTTATTCAAATGAAGTTAACGAAGGAGAATAAGTTTATATTTTTCAGTTTAGTTTAACGTGGAAATGACAGTATAATACTGTGCAAAGTAGAGCGACTAAATTAAGTTAAACTGAGCTCAATGTTTAACTCAAAAAAATTAATAATACGATATGCTTAAACACGTAAATACTGTTTTGGTAGGTAAAGCACAGACTGCTACAAATGTAGCCGCTAGTCTTGATGCAAACAATCCAGGGCAGATAATTATGATTAATGCAGAGACTGGCAAATACATAGCTTCAAAAGCTGATGCAGCCGCTGCTACACATATTAAACTTGGTTTGGTTATGGATGCCGATAATAATGATGTTAAATATTCTAACGTTATCGGTAGAGATGAAATCAAACATGTATCTACAATTTTAGATAGTGCTGCAACTGCACCTACAGAAAACGTATGGGATATTACTTTTAACAGTGTTGTAGAAGGTAATAGATACGTTATTCGTATTGTTTACGAAGATATGTATGAAGAGCCAGGACAATTTACTCATACTTACGATTATATCGCCAAGAACGGTGATACAGCTAGTACATTAGCTAGTAAATTCGAAGCTCTTATTGAAAAACATACTGGTGCTAGATGTACCGCTGTAGCTTCTGCTGCTAAATTAACTCTTACTGCTAAAGTGAAAGACGATAATGAAGGTAAAAATTCTATTAATCAATATTCACAAGTAGTTATGCGTCCTTTTGTTTATATGAACGATTATCAAGCAACTGGTTTCGCAAAAGGGCAAAAGGTAGAGGCTGATGTTACTATAGCAGAAACTACTCCTGCTAATCCTGGAACAGGAAACGCTAAGATAGTTCGCGACAGGGAAAAAGAAGCTTTAGCCTATAGAGGTATTACAAATCTTACTCATTTCCCGGTTATTATGCCAGAATTGAATGTAGATTTGTCTAAAACTTATGCTTCTGTAGTAATAGAAAGCGAACGTAAATATCAATCTCCTGATAATCAGTATATGAAAGCTACACACGTTGCTACGGAAGTGTACGTTGAAAAAGGTAGTCTTGATGCATCAGGTATATATTCGTTGATTAAGGCGTTTGTTAGCGGTTCAGCAGCCTAAACAATTTTTAATTTGTAATCAGGGGCTTTGGTAACTTAGCCCCTTTATTTTTTTAACTATGCATGTAGATATTTTACAAACATATATAGATAGCGATAATATTGCAATATTTTATAAAAAAGATACTGCTGATACCGCTGAAGTTACTATATATATAGACAGTTATTGTAATGCGTCTAATTTAAATAGTACTACTGCTAGCGATCACGAATTCGTTAAATCTGTAGAATTAGAAAATAATGAAGGATACGTTCATATAGAAGTATCTGAGACTAACTTTACTAATTTTGATGATTTATATGCAATATCTATTGTAACAGATGAGGAAAAACCTACAGTGGCATTAGCTTTAAATAAAAAGCATATATATGAGATTAAATTGCACAATATAGAGCAATTTGACGATATATGCCATGATCACGTATTGCGTAATAGATTACTGGTATTTAATTTTAGAGAAAATTTATTAGATAATGCTTACGAATTAAATGAAATAATGGATGCCATGATCTATTATAACGACTTAATGAAGATGTCAGATTTTCATGATATAGATACAGTTGTGGAACCAATAGGTAAAACAAGTAGTACTAGACTTAAATCTAATATTAAAACAAATCTCACATGCTATAATGGTAGTTGTTCATTACTATGAATGAAGAATACATATATATAAATGATTTAGGTTATCGTTTAAATAATAATTTGCGATTAAACCTAAATTACTCACATATCGATTTAAATAACATAGTATTTATGAAGATGTTATTAGATATGATAAAATACGGTAATGATCATAATTGGTCATTAAGTAATATAAAATATTTAGAAGAATTATATAATGATTTAAAACAGTATTCTCCTATTTCTGGTAAGCGCATAAATTTTTATAATGGAATGTTAACTGAGAACGGTAATTACATATTAACCGAATCTGCTAGTAATTATATAATGTAATATGGAAGGATTAAAAATATCACAATTTCCAGCAACTAATACGTTAGGTGATAATGATATTATACCAGTAGTACAAGCTAGCACAAATAAAAAAATTATTATAAAAGATTTAATAAACAATATAGTAAATAAAAGTACTACCGTTTCAGAATTACAAACTGGTATAAAAGATTTAGAACAAATATTATACGCAGTATTAGATGAATTGGATTATATTGAAAGTAAGTTGAACCCATAAATATATATTATTATGGCAAATACCACTACATTATCAAATATTACAATCAGTGGTATCGCTGCAATATTAATGCCAATTAAATATCCATTGATAGTAGCATTAATATTTATACTTGTAGATTTATACTACGGTCTGCGAGTAGCTAAAAAAGTGAGAAAAAAAATTGATTGGAATTATATGTGGCGAACCACTATAGATAAATTCATAGACTCGTCACTACTAATTGTATTAGGTCATTTAATAGACACTTATGTTCCATATTTAGCAGATAAAATATCATTATGTTCTTTCTTTGCTTGGTTTGTATGTATAACGCAATTGTTATCTATAGTAGGTAATCAGATTACATTACATCCACAAAGTCCTTTGAAATTACTAAAAGTAATAGTAAATAAAAAAATAATGAAACAATATGATATTGATATAGAAAAAGAAATAGAGCAAAAGTCAAAAAGCGCTATTAGAAATAAAAAATAAATTATGAAACGATCAATATTTGTATTAATTTTAATATCACTATTATTAATAGGTAACGTTGTATGCTTTAAAGCATGGAAACATGCCGATAATGAATTAGGTATAGAGAAAAACAATAGAATTGCCTATGAACAGATAATCAATGGTATTAATAATGATAAACGCGTTTTAAGCCTAAAATTAAGCGATTTAAAGGCTTCTAACGATAAAATGATACAAACTATTGATTCAACAAGAAAAGTCCTTAAAATCAAAGATAAGGCACTCCAGCAAGCTATATTAAATAAAACAATTATAAATGATACGATAAAGGATACAGTAACTTTAGATAAAGACTGTAGTTTTAACATCACATTAAAACCAAATCCTGAAACTACTTCTATAATTAAATTAGATAGTATTGGTAATATTACCAATATATTACATATAGAAAATAATCAAATTCTATATATCTTAGAAGATAAAGTTTATCGTAATATATATGATGAAAAACGATTTAAAGATTTTTGGAAAAGATTAATAAGATTCGATTTCAAAAAAGATAAAATCGAAAAATACGAAATAGTTAACAGTAATAATTTGATAAAAACTGAAGAAACTAGAGTAGTAAAAATTCGCAAATAGTATCAGATTTACTAAATAAATAAGGTTTATTTTGGCGAATAAATCTGGCGTTTTATTTAATTAGTTTAATTTTAAATTTTATATATTTATGGAATTTGCAAGTAAAGGTGTTGCTGGCACTGCATTGGGACTAGGTATTGCAGGGACCGCTCTAGGTCTTGGTGCAATAGGTGGTTTGTTTGGTACTAATAACAAACCTTCAAGTCTTTTCAATACTTCTAATAATTGTGGTTGTGTTAACCCTTGGTTAGCAACTGCTGCTTGGAATGGTTATTGGAATGGAGGTTATAATGCTGCCGAATTATCCATTTCCCAGAAAGAATGTGAAGATAACATAGCTTTAACTAGAGCTCTTTATGAAGGTCAATTGAAAGATCAAAATCAACGTTTTGAAGACAGACAAGTAATAGACCGTGAAATGTTTGGTTTGTATAAGAGTCAAATTGATGCAGACTTTAATCTGTATAAATCAACTCGTGATTCTTTTGATGCGCTATCTAAAGAACTTAACGATCTGAAAGCACATGTAGCTGTTAATGAGGCTATACGTCCTTATCAAGATAAATTAATTCAGTGCGAAATTAATGATAGCAAGAAAGATGCTAAATTTATGGGTGCTGAGATTGTTAATTATGTGGATAAATTGAATTGTCGTAATATAAAAGGTGTTTTATGTTTACCTAACACACCCACTATTACTGGTTATCAATCAAATAATCCTTGCTGCTGCACAGTAGCTGCTACAACTACTCCTACTGAAGCTGCTGCTTAATTAACAAATTTAAATTAAAAGTTAAAGCAGATTATTATGAATAATTTTATCTTTACTCCCCAAAACGATCCATTATTGAATCCTGAGGTGATAGATCGGCAATTAGAACAATTAAAGTTACTCAAACAAAAAGTGACCCCAAACACAATGACTAATTTGCCAAAACCACCACAAGATCTTTGGGCTGAAATTGAAAACGAATTAAGTACTTTAACTGATGAACAGAAACAAGACTTAATGCGTGATGAGCAATTCATCGAAAGGCAAAATGCGATTCAAGTACTTTATCAAAACGTTTTAACAACTTTAGTGAAGCCTTATTTATTATCTGATGAAGATGGTATTAAAGCTTTACAAGAACAACTCGAAACTGTAAAGACATTAAAACGAAAAATCGTTAAAGAGTCTACAAGGAAAAACGAGTTAGTTAATGAGTATATGGAGAATTATTCCGATAAGACGTGGAATGAATTCTTAGAAATTAAGAAAAATCAATCTGCAACTAATCAATAATAATCTGCATTACTTTTAATATTAGTACTTACTAATAGGTACTAATGGATAATAAGGTTTTAAAACGTATATTATGATTACTGATAAAGAATTATTGATACAAGCTATAGAGAATTGGGCTAACACTGCTATAAAACAGTTGGTATCTACAAGTCCTATACTTAAAGCATTTTCATTTTTATCACCATTGGTAAAAATGCCTATTAGGAAGTATGCAAAGTATTTAGATATGTTTACCGATGATAATGGTAAGATAGATACCGATACTATATTTTCTTTATTTTTAGAAGAAATAGATAGTAAGGGTGGTATAAAAGTTGGATCCATTATAATAAATCGTAACGACATCGAATACATAAAAGATGAATACTCAAAATTAAAGCAACAAAATATTTAATACAATGATGGACGAAAGATATAGGATGACAGAAAGTTACTCTGGTGCAGACAGATTCGGTAACTACAGAGGTTATTATACTTTTGAAGAGAAAGACCTCATGAAAAAGAAGCTGCATGAAATGAAAAATCGTGATCGTCGAGCTTATGATGAACTAATGTATGAATTCGAAGGTACAAATAAGCATTCTCGTGGATATAGTGAGCATTTTACTCGTGAAGAGGCAGAAATGGCTGTACATAGAATGGAGAATGTTGATGGTACAAGAGGAGAACATTGGTCATTTGAACAAGCAGAAAAATTTATTAATGCTTATAAATTAGATATACCATACAATGAATATGCAGATTTTTACTATTTGATTAATATGTTTTATTCTGATTATAAGCGTGTATTTGAAAAATTAGGAATAAATAATACTGAATCTTACATTAAATTTGCAGATGCTACTATAAATGATCCTGATGCCCCGGAAGGCGCAACTTATATCAAATACAAATCGACGCACTAATAATTATTATGGGGATTGAGTCTTTACTGATTCAATCCCTTTTCTTTTATAAATAGTAAAATAATAAATTATGCTAAAAGAAATTAACGAATTGATTACTATTACTGATGGTACTATGGATAAACAACCTGTAATATTGACTGAAGGAAATCCTTTTAGTATACAGGTGTTTTATACAGGTAATCCTACACTGAATTTATTACATTCATTGCAGGAGGAAGGTCCGTATGCAATAGTACAAGATAGTGAAGTAGTTTTAACAGATGCAGACGATAATACTATATTTAATGTGTTTGGTATGGGAAAAGGTTCTTTTGTCAAAGTGAACGCTAGTGCTGGGTCTGGTACAATAACAAAAATATTATATAGATCGTAATGGAATTAAGTAGGTTTTTAAGACCCGGCATACTTAAATTTGATGATTGGTTTATAGATGTAAGCATAGGTAATGGTGGCGGTGGGAATACTACTATACAAAAAAATGTATATTTTTCTGGTAAAAACGCTTATTTGTATGCTAGTGCTGGGTCTGGTATTTCTGAATTACATATATACGGTAATTCAGTACAAGATGATACACCTAGTCTAGAAGATCCTGTACCAATAATCTCTGTTGGGGAAGATTACTTACAATTATATTCTTTAGATATAAATAATTCTGACAAAGGTGGACAAATAATTGATTTTGGTAATATTAAATTACGTTCATTACCAAATGGTATATGTGATGAAATTGTATATCAAAATGGTCAATGGAAATATATACAAAGAATTGTTAGTATATTAATAGATAAAAACACTAATATACAAGATCAGTTAGCAGCAAGTAATAGAGTAACAATACAAGTTAACTATACTTTAGTTACTAAATCTTCTGCAAATAATACGAATATTTGTTCTAAAATATCTAATTCGGCAAGTAGTGTACCTCGTTTCCATAATTATCCGACTACTATTTACGTAGTATGGGACTCTAATAAACCAGCTACTTTTGAGGAGGCTAAATCTCTTATAATGGGTGCGGAGTTTTTATGTGAACTAGCAACTCCTGTTGAAACTATATTAGATTTGCCTAAATTACAAGTATTAGATAATACTACCTATCTGTTGACTAATGATCAACGAGTTAAACCGTATTTACAGGGATATTATGATGTAGATACTACTGTATCTGGTAAGAAAATAGAATATATACAGAATGGTTTAATCAGTTGGTGGCAATCATTTGGCTTGACTAATGCGGATAAACCTACTGTGATACCTGATAAATTGGGTAATTCTGATTTAACGATTAAAAACATAGGTTATACAAATGGATCTGGTTTTAATCCTACGTATTTGCAACTTGATGGTATAGATGATTACCTTACAAATATAGGAAATTTTGAACCTGAATATATTAAACATATGCAGGTAACATTATCTAATCTTTTTAAAGAAAGTACAATGTCCTACTGGTTTTCTATTTTTGACAAAGATGGAACTGATTTTCAAGGAATTGCAGATGACAAACATTTGTTCGGAGGACCTTCAGATGTTACGGTTGTTTCGTTTTTAAACGGAGTTAAAAAGAAGGGGATAAATGCATCATATTTTAAAGAAATATACGATAATAATTCTGATGATATTTATTGTTTAGGCATTCAAAATAATGTAGATGCAGTAAATTTTACGGCTTTAAATATAGGTACAACTAGAAATTCTATTTCATATATTTCTAAAGAAAGATTCTACGAGGCTATCGCTTATAATAGAGCATTGACAGATGAAGAAGTTCAAAGTAATTTTTTAGTATCACAGATTAGGAACGGTATTAATATTCCTGATGATGTAGATCCAATAGATATTGTTTCTACTCCAACGTATGGTTCTGGTAAGGCATTTCCTGTTTATAATACTTATCCAGATAGAAATAACAATAATGTTGAAAGTTTTACTATATGCGGTTATACAGAACAGGATGGAATACCAACTCCAGAAAATCCTATTGAGCTTAAATCAGTGGGGGATCAAAGTTTGATATTATGTGTATATAATGAAGATAAAAATGAAATACAATATATAGACTTTGGTGATATAACGCTTAGGTCATTACAAAATGGTACTTGTGATTCTATCGAATGGGACGGAAAACAATGGAAATATATACAAAGGATAGCACATTTTACAGCAGATGGCAATTCTAATGTATCTCCTTCTTTATTTAGAGAAAATGTTACTTCTTGTACATATTATCCAAATACTGCCCTTGGCCCTAATTTTAAAGAAAATTCTCCTATATTATGTAATCGCAAAGTAGGAAAATATAATTACCATAAACCAGATTGTATCTTTAATACAACGGTTACCTCAAATTACGTAGTTATCACCTATCTAAACGATACTGGAGCTCAATACACAAAAGAACAAATAGCAGAAATCAATACTCAGTATCCTTTAGATTTTATTGTAGAATTGTCAACTCCGATAGAGACCATTTTAGAAGGAATACCAGCACCAAAGACTTATGATAGAATTACTTATTTTAGTACACCAAATACTAAAATAAGACCATATATGATGGCTACTGTAAAAGCAGTTAATCCGTTAAAGTATCAAGGTGATATTAGTGCATGGTGGTACTTTGGGGGTAACAAATCGAATGAAACAGACCGGCAAATAATCGATATATCAGGAAATGGAAACGACTTGACGCCTTATAATTTTGCTTGGACTCGCGAAAGCGGTTGGAACCAGGGAGGAATATGCAGTGACGGAATCGATGATTATTTAAAAGTTCTTTTAAAAGAACCGATATATACAAATGATGGTTTCACTATTCAGTTATCTATTAAAATTTTAAAAAATGTATCATACGATAATATTGCAGGTTTTGTTACCGGTATAAAAGGGGGTGATACTGTACCAAGGGATCCTAATCGTTCTATTGGAAGTATTACAAATACTAATAACAACAAGAATAATTATCGAGCAATTGCTAATAGTAATGTACAAATTGCTAACAATAATTACAAAGACGGTACTATTTATGCAAAATTTAAGTCTGACAATAGAATCATAACAAACGGATTAAGTTCAGTTATAAACCCTAATATAGCAGATGAATCAGATAATGATTTTAGAGTTGGTTATTCTGGTGGTGATTATTTTGAAATACTATTATTAAAAGGTTATGTTAATGAAGATATTACAGAAAATAATAAAAAACTTTTATTACAGCGTAACGGTATTAAAGATTATGTCAATTTAACTGCTACAGCAAGCGGTAAAAAATTCCCTATATATTATACAACAGAAGGTGGTATCATTAAAGAATTACACATATATGGAGAATCTATGCAAGAAGAAACACCCACGCATGATGTTCCACAAGAAATATATTCGTCTGGTGATGAAGGATTAAAATTATGTATAACAGATAGTGAAACTAATAATGCACTACAAGTAATAGATTTTGGTGATATAGTATTGAGAAGTTTACCGAGTGGTGTTAGAGATGAAATTATATACAAAGACGGTACTTGGACATATATACGAAGAACAAATTCGGTAAGTTTCTCCACATTCGCTAGTACAGAAATTGCGATAAGGTATGTTGATACAGAAACTAAGAAGACTATACAAGTATTAATTAATAACTTAGGTGAAAATCAAGGTAAAAATAACTCTACTTGCTATTGTAACAGTGCTAGTTGCGTTTCTTTAATATCACCAACAGATAATAATACAGTAGGATATACTATTTCTAATTTAACAGGTACTGGATGGAGATTTGGGATAGATGGAATTACTGTTGACGATATAGATGCGTATGTTCAAGATTATAAAGTATGTTATGAACTCAACTCACCTATAGAAACCACACTAGATCTACCTGAAATAACCACTTATGCCGATATTACTTATATAGGTACTCCAAGTGCTAAAGTAAAACCTTATATAGAGTGTGTAGCAGAAACTTATAAGTCTCTTGAATTTATAAAAGACGGTTTAGTAGAATTGTATGATTTTTCCCCATCAAAATGGTACGATAATAAAATTTATAATGAAATAAATAATCAGCAATACATTACTGCTAATAACTTTAACAATAATATTGAATCTGGTGCATTTAATAATTATACCCAATTTGATGGAATTGATGACTACTTTACAGATAACAATAACGTAGATTCTATATTCTTTCAAATATACGCTACTGATTTAGTAGGTGTTGAAGCTGAAAATAGATGGTTATTAGCTTATGATTTAGGTACACCTAACACTGGTTTATTTATAAGTAACAATACGTACCTTATTTGTAACAATGGATCGTCTAGTATTGATGAAGGAGAAAAAAACAATAATATTCCACGAGATTTATGGGGTACCGGTATTCACAGCTATCAAGGTTTTTCAAATAGCGTTGGTTCTTTATCTTGTATAGGAAATTATAATTCTGGAGATTTTTATACCAAATATAAATTATATGCATTACTAACGTATTCTTCAGAATTAACTTCTGAACAAATTGCAAATAATCTAAATTGTTTCAAACAGTTCAAGGGAGTAGATGGAGACATAAACACATCAAACGAAAATCAATTAACAGATATAAACGGATACGAATTAACAGATTCAGAAGGAAATTATTTAACAGTACCATAATTATTAGGATATATATGGCAACAAAACAGTTAAATTTTTCAGCAGAAGAGATAAACGAATTATTACAAGAAGTAAAAGATGGGACTACGATTATTGTGGATGATATGTTAAGTACAGAATCTGAAAACCCAGTACAAAACAAAGTAATATCTGAAGAAATAGTTCGTTTATCTCAGAAAGTGTTTCCTTTAACTTTAAGTGTATCTGGAGGTAGTACTTATGAAAAAGGTACCTCGCAACAAGTTACTGTTAGATGGACAGTAAAAGAAGGTGATACAACAGTAACACCAGATACAGTAACTGTAAATAATGAAACTGTAACTAATACAGATACAAGTAAAGTATTTACAAATGTTACTACAACTACTACATATACGGTTAAAGTAACTAAAAGCGGTCAAGAAAAATCAGGATCTACTACTGCCACATTTGTTGCAGCAAGTTATTTTGGTGTTGTAGCAACTGATTTTACACCGACAGAAGATACTATTAAAGCTTTAACTACCAAGACAGTTAAAAATACTAAAGCATACACTGGTACAGCAAGCTTAACTAATCAAAAGTTATGTTACGCTTATCCAAAATCATTTGGTACATTAACTAGTATTAAAGACGCTAATAATTTTGATTATATTGGATCATACAATAGAACAGAATTAACTGTTAATGGGGAAGCTTACTATATATACTTAATGATTGACCCTACGTCAGTTAGTAATTTTAAACAAATATATGCTTAAAATATGGCAATACAAATAGGTGATAACATGGGGTATAGAGGTAAGAAACCTAATTTTGAACGGGATTCATTTGATACCTTAGCTGAGATGAAAGCTTACCCCGAAACAGATATTGATGATGGTCATCTTTCTTATTGTAAAGAAGATGATAATATATACAAATTCAATAGTACAAATACTGTTGATGAAATAACGGGCAAATGGAGGTTATTCGATAAAGGTATAACTTCTGATATGGTAGAAAAGATTATAGTAACTAATCAAGCACCTAGTATACAAGATAATATACTTTATTTTGAATATACAGAAAGTGCGTAATACTTGTATTATGGGTAGTATAATCTTTAAAGGAAATAATATAAATAAGATTGTATTCAACGGTAAAGAAATACAAAGAGTTGTTTACAATGGTATAGTTATTTGGCAAAATACTAAGGAACCTATGTTGACATTAGAAAAGTTCCTTATTAATTTATCAAACCTAAATAACTATGAAGACACTAATCAAGTATATACAAATACTTCATTTAGTGTAAGTTAATATATGTTCAACGAAAAAAAAAAAACATGGCTGATTTAACAAAAAATGGTATTATAGTAAATCCGTCAACAGGATCTGGCGATACCACTTTAAAAGTAAAAGCACAAGTAGCAAACAGAGGTAACCGTGTAAAACAAACTGCTACCTTTACTGTTACTGCACCAGGAGTTTCAGAATCAAAAACGTTCACAGCAAACCACTTACCTGCTGCTGAATTCGTATCTTTTGATAATGGTTCTTCTCAGGCAGTTGATAAAGCTGGAGGTAAAATAACGATAACTGGTACTTCTAACTCCTCTACACTTACTTTTACAAAAGGTAGCGGGGAAATAATAACGGCTGATATTTCTGCTTTATCTTATACTGCAAATGGGTCTGATGCGACAAATGGTGTTGAAATTACTGATGACCCTGGAGCATCTGCAAAGTATGCATTTAGTATTGAATTAGATGCAACTGCTAATGATACAATTGAGACTAGGACTCAGCAAATAACTGTAAGGGGAGCTAGTACTTCAGTTACTGCTACTATAACTCTTAATCAGACTGCTGGTGATCCTACATTAAGCATTGATCCTACTTCTGTAGATGTACCGCAGGATGGCAGTGAAGTATCTGTACAAGTTACTACTAATACGACATTCACTGTATCGTAATTCATAGTAATTAATTTAGGCTTTATACTGGGCAATACCCAGTATATTGTCTAAATAAAAATATATTTTTATGAATAAAAACAATGAAAATTTAATTACTGAATTAAAATTATCTGCTGCCAAATCTTTATTGAATCTGGATGATTACAATAAGGTAGTTATACCGTGGGATGAAGGTGGAAATATGTATGTTTACATGAAACCTGAAGAACATACACAGGAAATTTTTATTGGATCTGATGAAAATTTAAGTGAAGAATCAAGAACAAAAACAGTTATTTTTAGAACAAACGCTCCAGGAATAACGATAAACAATCAAAAAACTGTAAATTTACAAGTTACTCAATCTAAAGCTCTTTATCAATATAGTTTAATAATTAAAACTGTTCCTGAAGAATTTACGTCATTTCCTGCTAGTGGCGGTACTGTAGGATTAAAAGCTTATTTAGATACATACGTTAATGGTGAATATAGGGATACAAAGTTAGTTCCTGCTACATATGAAATTATTAATACATCTAGTGCAGAAGGATTTTCATTGTCTAATTCACAATTATCTGCTGAACATAGAGATAATACAGAAGGTGGTCAAAGAAGCGTGTTCATAAAAGCCACATATGAATCTGTTGGAGCAACGAGAGAAATCAGTTTTTCTCAAGACGCGAATAATAAAACAATAACAGATGTTATAATTCAAGTTACATCTGCTGGTGCTAGTATAGATAGATTACCAGCTGACGAATATACTAATATAAATTTTGTAAATAGAGTTGAATATACTTATTCTTCTGGATCTACAGAAATTGTAAATATTGCAGACAGCGAAGCTATCAATTATGAATATGTTAATCCAAACAATATGTTTTATCCTGACGTTAAGTCTTCTGGTGGTACAATAACTATTTATCCTAATAAAACATTTGAAGCAAAAGATGGCAGTGTGAAGATAACACTTACTAATAATATGTCATCAGAACCATTAAATTTACATCAATTAGGTTTGAGTGGTACTATAGCTACTTATGATGATATTTATGCTACTTATGATAATGTAAAAGCAGTTAATATAAATAATTAAAAATATGGCAATAACTTATACTGATATTAATGAACTTACTGAATTAGCACCCAATGAAATTAATGTAAACTCAAAGATTCAGCTTAATGCTTCTAGCTGTGCTACTGTAAGTTCTTTAGCTGAAAAATCTATAATGATAGCTGAAGATAACGATTTACTCCCAATTCACTTAGATTTACCAGATGATTTAATTAATATTAATAGCAGTTCATCGAGTAGTACAATTTCAGCATATATACGAAAAGTAGCTAATTCTTGGAGTGATTTTGTTACAAAAATTAATACTGCTACTTTCATTAGACTTGTTGATTCATCTAAAGCATCTGCATGTTATGTTCATTATGTAAATATATCTAGTTCATCTTTGTATATTTATTTTTATTATTTTAATGTATTATATGTTAGAATAATAAACTATTCCAATGGTACTTATTCATGTAATTCGAATCAAGTCAATCTTGAAACTATTCCTGTTAGGAAATTTCGTTATACAACTTCAAGTAATATTACAGATGCTAATCCTGGTGATAATTTTTTTGTTGACATTTCATCTAATTCTATTTCAATTGATATTAACACAGCATTATTTAATAATAGTGAAAATGTTAACAATACGTATAAATTTCTAGTACCTGCAAATATAACAACTATTAACGTTACTAATAATTCTTCATCTCCAGTATATAAAACACCTTATGCAAAAGAACCATCAGATTTAGGAGGTACACAAGATGATTTCATATTAATTGAAATCACCAAAATGTATAGAAATGGTACAGTAAACATTAGTAATTTAATATATTTAGTAGATGCTAAATTATACACATTATAAAAAATAAATTAATTTATGCAATTTTATATAGTTCCTGTAGAGATATTAAAAGAAATTGACCAAGATTGGGAAACAAGAAGAATGAATGTTGATGGCACCGAAGCGTTAATACATGACACAATATTTTTATCATTGCTTCCTCAGCCATTAAGCGATAATGATACACCAGAAATACCATATGATTCTTATGATAGTAATAGTGCGGAATTTGAAGCTTTGATTACTAGTGATGAATGGTCTTTCAGTGAGGAAAATGTACAACAATGAAAATACTAAAATTACCTTGGAATACTGGAGAAGGTAATATAATTGTAAAGGTTGATGAAACTAAGAGTAATATAGATAAAATGATTACTCTTAGTTCTGATACCAAACACAATACACAAAGAGGACAGATAATTATATTACATCCAGAAGATGATATGAATTGTGTAGGATATTTAATCATAGTACAAAAAGACGGTGCTGCATTAAATATTGTGCCAAATCACAAAGAATTATCTATTGAAGGTTCAACTATAGGTGGTGTATATACTATGAGTAATACACCTATTACTATTGTTAATAGTTAAATAAAAAATATGAAAAAGTTAAGTAACGCATCTGCTGAAAGTATAACTATAATAAATGAAACTTTCGCTAGTATAGAGAAGAAATTAAAAGAATTAAATGGTGATACAGAAGTTTTAGACGAAATTATTGGAGATATAACCAGTATAAAAAGTCAATTAGAGACCTTAAGTGATACTGTTAGTACACATACCAATAATATTGGTACATTAAATACTAAAGTATCTACATTGGAAACTAAAGTAAGTTCATTAGAAACCCGTGTTACAGCATTAGAAACACCAGCAGCGTAATGGATATAGTTAATGTAGAATTAAGAACAGTGGCGCAAAATAACAAGTATACGATAGGTAAATTGTATATAGATGGAAAATATTACTGTGATACTATTGAAGATACTGTTAGAGATTTGCCAGAAAAGTGTCCTTATACAGTAAAAGGGCAAGTATGCAAGTGTAAAGAAAAAGTGTACGCTAAGACAGCAATACCTGCTGGTATTTATGAAATAAAAATGACGTATTCTAATAAATTTAAAAGAGTATTGCCATTGTTAATGGATGTACCACATTTTATAGGTATACGTATACATAGAGGTAATACGGAAGTAGATTCTGCTGGTTGCATTATAATTGGTGAAAATAAAGTAAAAGGTAAAGTGATTAATTCTACGCAATATGAAGTAGATATTGTTAAAAAATTTAACGAATATGTACAAGAAGGTAAAAAAATATTAATTACTATTACAAGAATGTAAAAAAATACAGTATTTATGGCAACATTCAACTCATTAAATACGTTAATAGATGATGTAGCCCTAGAAATAAGAAACGGTGATGTAGTACAAAGTGAAAACATTAGTAGATTGCAAATAGAACAGTGGATTCACTACTACAGAGCGATGTTAATTAAACAGGATATTGACAAAGGCAGAGAGGTAAATCCAAACTATGTACAAAATATAGATGGATTACGTTTACTGAAAGTTGACTACGGTAAACCAAGTAAATTACCTACTGACAAATACAGGCATATAACTGAACTAGAGATACCAAAAACAATTGACTTTCATTTTGGTAACGGCTTGTTATCTGTTACTGATATATATGGTAATCCAATTCAATTAATGTCTGAACAAAGAGCTTTATGGCAGACAGACAGAAGATATACTTGTAATGATTATGTTGCTTATTTGAGGGGTAATCACATATATGTTGAAGGACCTAAATTATTAGAATATATTAATATACGGTTAATAGCTGAAGATCCTACTAAAATAGCGAACGAAACTAAATCAGATGGTACTAAATGTTATAATGCAGATTTAGCGTATCCTATGCCAGCTAATATGATACCTACACTTAAACAGTTAATATTTGAAAGAGAACTAGGTATAATGGTAAGGATGCCATCAGATACTAAAAATAATAGTTCTAACGATTTAGAAAATATAACTGTTGAACGATGAAAAGTGGAAAGTCATATACTATAGTTGATTTTTATAGATACTACATAGAAGAAGTAAAAACTAATATTAATTATAAAGTAAGTTATAAAGTATATAGAGAAATATTAGAAGAATATTTCAAGTATATAAGAGATGAAATATTAGAAAGAGGTGAAGAAGTAAAATTACCTAGTAGAATTGGTATAATAAGAATAATAAAAACTAGACCTACATATTGGGATGGAAAACATTGTTCTATTGATTTTAAGAAAACCAAAGAATACGGTAAGACAATATTGTATCTAAATGAACACAGTGATGGATGGAAATACAGGTGTCATTGGTTAAAAAAAGAATGTATTATACCAAATAAAACAAAATATCAACTAGTTATGACTAGAGCCAATAAACGACGATTAGCACAAATAATAAAAAATAAAGAAAGAGATTACATTGAAGGATGGTTTACAAATTAATAAGTTCACGAAGTGTTATTGCTAAAGTTTTGGCTGACTTAAATATTAAAGAAGAATCACTACGTATTTCAGATATGACTGAATGGTGTGGTGAAGCTATTGAGAAAATCGGTGCAATAACACAATTAATACATAAAACTTCCGGTGAAAACGGAGTACCATACCTTAAGTTAAAAGACTATCAAGCCGCCTTGCCTAGTGATCTACATCATTTGGCTCAGGTGGCTTTTTCATTAAATAATACTAATGAAACAAGTTGGCAACCTATGGTACTTACTACTGGCAGTTTTGGTGTCAAATCCGATGATAAGTTATTTACTATGGATACCCTTCAGTATGCTATTAAACCTGGTTATATAACAACTAGTAAAAGGGATGGTTATTTAAAATTATCTTATTATGCTATACCTAGGGATAAAGATGGTTATCCCTTAATACCAGATTTAATATCATATCAAGAAGCAATATATTGGTATATAACTATGAAATTGAAATATCCTGACTATATGAACGGAAGGATGAATAGAGAAATATATTATGATATAAAACGTTCATGGAATTTTTATTGTAAACAAGCATATGCTGAAGCATTAATGCCTAATGGTGATGAAATGAAGACAATACAAAATGTATGGTTAAGATTAGTACCAGATATAGATTCACATGATACGTATTACTATTATAGTAATAAACAAGAAGAAATATATAATAATAACTAATTATGCATAAGTCATTTAACGGTAACATAGCTACCAATACCTTTACTGGTGGTATGAATACAGATATGGATGAATCATTAATTAAAGCTGATTCATACAAATATGCAACTAACATACGTGTTATAAAACAAGGTAATGATAATGTTGGTGCATTGCAGTTAATGACTGGTACAAAAGCAGTACTTACTAGTAATAATACAGATTTAAAATTACCATTACCAGTATACGAAGAAAATACTTTATATTTTACTGGTGAACACTACATAATTGGTTCTACAACTGTAAGAAATATAGGTGTTATAGTTACCACTAGCATTATCACTACCAGCAGTGGTGTGATAAAATATAATTATATATACAAAATAAATTTAAATGATTTATTAAATGTTGGTGGTACTGAAAAAGGTTATATAGAAGTATGTCATGGTGATTTTGGTATAAACGATTATGAAACAAACAGTAATGCGTTACAATTTACTACAAGATATGAAGCAGATGATAATATAAAGGTTTATTTTACTGATAAAAAACACGAATTATATTATATAAATGTAGGTAATGAATCAAAGATATTGGGTGATTATGACGGCAACCCTATTACTGAATTGACTAAATATAATATATTATCTTCTAAATCAGTATCGTTTGTACCTAGACCAGAATTTGTTGGTTATATACCAGGTGATTTAAAAACTGGTTCAATTCAATATGCTGCACAGTTATATAATAAAAATGGTTCTCAAAGTAATTTATCACCTTTGAGTGATATGATATATATCAATGTATATAACACTGATACTTCAGGATCTAGATTCTACAAAGGTAGTAAAACTAATGCTAATTCGGGGAAAGGAATAGAAATAGAGATACCTTTACAGAGTTACATAAATGTAAATGCATATAGTCATATACGTGTATATTCTATATTTTATGAAAATACTACCGATTTACCAGTAATAAAAGTAATTAATGAAAGTAAATTAACACCATCTACATACTTAAGTGAAGAAAGATATACCTATATAAGAATAAAAGATACAGGATCATTAGTAATTAGTGAATTAACGTTAGAGGAGTTCAATTCATTGGCAGGTATCAGTTTAATACCTGAAACTATTGAACAGAAAGATAATTATCTTTTTGCAGCTAATGTTACAGATTCTACTTGGGATATAGATTTTGATGCTAGAGCATATAGATTTAAATATGTACCGAATGATACAGGTAATGAAATGAAACTTAAACTGGCATCTAGTTTAAGTGATGAAATTAATAGATCTATATCTCTTACTGATTTTTTAGCAAACAATACAGGTACTTTATTTGATGATATACCAGTAACACATGACTGTATAAATCCATATAATTACTGTGATTTAAGTAAGGATTATAGTGATGATTATTATGTATATGGTAACTTAAGTGGTTCTGCATTAGACTTTGGTGGTGTAGGTAAAAACGTACGTTATCGTATGATACGTACTAAATTAGCGGCATCATGCGATATTACAACTAGTACTAGTTCAGATCCTACACAAGGAAAATTATCAGTATCAGACACAACATATTTTAATTCACAATACAATTTATCAGATAGTGTTGATGTACCATATTATGGTAAAATAAATGAATATGATACTACTTTAAATAGAATCTCATTAAATAATTACGACTTACTTACGTATCCTACTTTAGATTATTCTAACGATATAATAGCTCAAAGATTACGAAGTTTTCAAAGAGATGAAATATATAGAATAGGGTGTGTATTTTATAATAATAAAGGTGAAAAGTCTACAGTAAAGTGGATAGGTGATATACGTATGCCTTTCATGCACGCACAAACACCAGATAATGATGAAGATTATTCTATAATAGGTTTAAATGATAAAATAAAAGTAGGTACAACTGCTAATGATGATAGAGTAGTAGAATTATCAATAATACCATTAGGTCTAGAATTTGAGTTTAAGAATGTACCATCTGTTGTAAGTAAAATTGAAATAGTAAGAGCCAAGAGGGATATACAAGATAGAACTATTCTTACACAAGGATTAATATCAAAGATATGTAGATACAATGGAAGCGATACACAGTATAATAATTTAAGACCATTTCCTTGGTTGGCATATCCTACTAAATTTGGTTATTATGCATCAGCAGATAGAAATACAAATATAAGTAATCATGTTGTAGATAATTATTTTGTATTAGTTACACCAGAAATCGCATTTAATCAAGATACGTTTATACAGTCTATTAAAAATTATTCTCTTACTATGAATATAGCTTCAGCTGCTACATCATATTATGGTTTGGATAGCAATTCTGTAAGAGTAATGAAGCAAGGAAATAACGGTAACGGTAGAGATTTAAATGCAGGTAAGGTGATTGTAAATAACGATTTAGTTTGTTTACGTGGTGCAGATAGTTTAGCTGGTGGATCACTATCATCATATTATGAAGATGCACTTATAGCAAAATATTATGATTATGCTTCCAATATAGATATAACAGTAGGTGATTCAGCTAGTATGCAGTATGATAAAAATGTATCAAATATAAAAGCTACTATTAATGATATAGTATTGCCTACGAATATGAATCAAACTGAATTCCTTGGTAAATCGGATTCTAGTGAATTAATGAATTATTTATCCACAGTTATAGGCGAGGATACGTATGTTAATTATTATGACACATACTTTGGTACTGGTGCTATGGATTCTGCTAAAAGTGGTCCATTCGGTGTATGTGCAGTATTTAATTCTAGTGATTTGCATGATAAGATATACGGTATTTGGGGATCTGACAAAAGTGATTTATCTGGTGAAAATGCTCGTAGGAGTTTATCAGTAGCTAGTACATTTCTTGTGAATATAAAGAGATCAGGTTCTGTATATGGTGGTGAAACTTATAGTGCTAGGGTAAATACAGAATATATTAGTACTGGTTGGTTTGTAGGTTGGAATATAAATGGTGGTGTAACTGCTCCTGTATTTGGTGGTGATACATTTATAAATATATTTGAACATATTACTGCTTATCAGGGATTATGGAATTCAGATGCAAATGCACGTGCACAACGAATGTCTACAATAAGTTATATACCAGTGGAATCTTCAATAAACACTAATTTAAGAATACCACCTACTTATAATGAAACTCAAGAAAAGTATTTACAATTATACGCTGGTAATTATAGTTCAAACATAACCTACTCTCAAAATGAAGATATGTATCAATATAATACTGCGTACTCTACTAATCCTACTGCACAGATATTTACAGCTGATAGGGATGAAGACGACGATAATAAAACGTTTGATAGTAGGATATATGTAAGTCAGCCTAAAGTAAATGATGAAGAAACTGACAGTTGGTTAATGTTTAAACCATTGGATTATATAGATGTAGATACTACTTATGGTAGTATAAATAAACTTAAAAACTTTAGGAATAGACTATTTTATTTTCAGGATAAAGCATTTGGTATAGTAAGTACTAATGAAAGATCATTAATACAAGATAATAATCCTGGTGAGCTTATATTAGGTACAGGTACACTGCTTAGTAGATTTGATTATATAAGTGAATTATATGGTATAGATAAACAAGCAGTAAATACTATGGTAAATAGTGATAATGCTTTGTATTGGTATAATTCTATAAATAAAGAAATATATTCATATAATGGTAATTTTACCATATTATCTAAAGTTAAAAACATTAATACCTTACTAGAATCTATATCACATCCTGTATCATTAAACGTATTATACGATAAGAAATATAATGAAACAGTATTTAATATAAGCGATGAAGATAAAAATCCAATATTTAGTGAGTATATACAAGCATTTAGTACAGTTACAGGATTTAATTTCGAATGGAAATTAGATTTTAAAGATTACATATTTGTAAGTGGTGAAAATTATACTGGTAAGTTACACAGATATAATGCTAATACTATACCAGAATTCTTTGATAATATATATTATGGTAGTTTACAGTATGTAATTAATGAGAATTTTAGTAATACTAAAGTATTTGATAATATTTCTCTTACAGGAAATGGTGATTGTAAATTCAATAATATATTATGTGAAACTTCAACTCAATCATCAGGTACAATAGATAATCCTACAGTTAGTTTAAGGGAAAGTTCATATAATTTAAATGTGCCTAGAAGTAATAATAAAACTAAATTTGCAGATAGATTACGTGGCAAATACTTAAAGGTATTATTTGGTTTAAAAAATGACGGTAATATATCTATTCCATATATAAATACGTCATACAGATATTCACATCTATAATATGAAGAAAAAGGATATAAAAAGAAAATTACCTAAATATGCACCTGGTACGGCAGGTACCAATAGTGGCAATCCGAATGTGACTGGTAGTGTTATAGGTTATTTAGGTAATGCTATTACTGATTTAACGTCTTCAATGAACATGACTACCGGTCATGAACAAGATGCAGAAAGAATAAGAAATTCAATAAATTATAATACGTCAGTAAATAGTAGTAATGATTATTTAAATCAATTGCGTGAAGCAAATATTATGAACACTTATCAACCAGCATATATAGACCGTAGTGGTACAGAGTATGATACAGCAGGGGCTATCGGTAATGTTGGTGGTGGTGCAGCCGCTGGTGCTGCCGCAGGTAGTGTTATACCAGGTATAGGTACAGCAATAGGTGCAGCAGTTGGTGGTTTAGTTGGTGGTATTAAATCACTGTTTAATCGTCGTAAAGTACGTAAAAGAAGAGCAGAAATTCGAGCAGCAGAACAAGCAGAAGCAGAACGTAGGGCTGAAGCAGAAAGACAAGCCGATGTAAACATGTTGAATGTACAGAATCAGATGTTGCGCAATCAGTATGAAGCTGATAATGCCGATAATATTCAAATAGCTAATACATACGCTAAAGGTGGAGTTGTAATGCAACCTAACGCTATAGTTGATCATAATGAAGTAATACGTACGCCAGATGGCACCATAGACACTGTTACAGAGGGTAGCAGCAACGTTACAGACAACGTGTTAGCTAGTCTACCAGAAGGCTCTCAAATACTGTCAGATAAGCTTAAAATACCTGGTACAAACAAGTCTTTTGCATCAGAAGGTAGAAAGTTAGATAATATTATAAAGAAAGCAGAGAAGAATGAATCTAATGGATCTATAGCTAAAATCACTGCTAAATTGAATAAGAAATATGCAAATAGAGAATATGATAAATTACTTGCATTACAAGAAGGTATGAAAAATACTAAAAAGAAGAGTAAGTTACCAAAATACGTAAATGGTACAGATCGTATAGACTATACCTTTACTGTACCTGATATAAACTATAGTTTGGTAGAACAGGATTTAATAGAAAATCCTATATTAGATGGTACAGCTAAACAGAGACGTAGAGCCGCTAGAAGAGAGAATTTACGTAATTGGGCTAATAATAATTGGTCAAACATTGCAACTGGTTTAGCTGCATTAGCTCCAGTTGGTTACAATATAGCTAAAGGGTTACAAGATTATGACACCGTTGAACCTACTACTGTCAGATCTGCTGAATTTTATAATCCTATGGGTTCTAGTGCAATACGTACAATGCGTAATAGGTATTATAATATAAATCCTGAGTTAGAACAAAATAGAGTGCAAACAGCTATAGGTAGAAATAATATACGTAGATATAATACTAATACTGGTGCTAATGTAGCAGCTGATGTAGCACTAACTGCCGGTAGAATGAGAGCTGACGCAGAAGCATATGCTAGAAAGAATAACATAGAAAATCAGTATAAAGCTGAAACTGCAAATACTATGTTAAATGTTGGTAATCAAATTGCTGAAGCGAACAGATATGCTAGACAATTTAATGAGGATGCAGCAAGATATGCTTATGATGTTAATGCCAGAGCTAAAGCAGCAAATGAAGCTATGATGGGTACAGGTTTGAGTCAATTAAGTAATTTTATACAGAATCAACAATTGATGACTAATCAAAGAAATAGAGATATGGCAAGTTTAGCTGTATGGGAAAAAATGGCTGAATTAGGTATGGGTGAACAAGATATAATTGACATACTTAACGAATATGGCAGTAAACGTAAAATAAATAAACGTAGTAATAAAAAAAGTAAATAACAATGGCTACTAATTTATATACTAGACCTGCTGAGGCTAATTTCATTAATACTTATGTACCTATACCATTTGAACAGTTATATACTGTTGCTAATGCTTATAAGACAGAGTATGACCGGCAGGTACAAGCGTTGAGGGAAGATCGTGAAAAATACGGTTACTTTACGTCTCGTTCAGAAAAAGATATGGAAACATGGGATAGGGAAGTAAATAAACCTATTCAAAATATAGTAAATAGAATTGCTGATGATCCTGACTTATTAAAAACAGCAGAAGGTAGATCATTGATAAATTCTGCAATAAACAATCGTAATTACGGTTTATTATCAGAATTACGTCAGAACGCACAAATGCTAGATGAAGCATGGCGTACATATGATACTAGATGGCAAGATAATACGTATGATACGATAACCAATTGGGATACATCTACGCAAGGGTTATACGATAGACCACAAATAGCTTATCGTAGTTGGGAAGAAATAGCTAATCCTTACTTTGAAGATTTAGAATATACTTTAGATGAAGCTAAAAGTGGTGGTCAATGGGAATACTATAGTATTAAACCACAGGATTTAAGGGATGTAGCTAATAATCATATTAATGAATTATATCAATTACCTGAAGTACAAAAACACTTACAACAAGCTAGAAGACAAGGTATTATTCCAGATGGTATGTCAGATAAAGAATATGCATACAATATGATTGTACAATCTCAAAGAGATAGACTTAAGGAAAAACGCGTTGCTAATTCGAACTATTGGGATACACTCAATTATAGGTTAAAACAACGCGCATTTGCTAAGCAGTATGGTGATGATGACGAAGCACCAAAACAACCTGTAATGACTAGTGATGCTGTTGCAGCATATTTATCTGATGATGTTGCTGCTAATTTGTATAAGAATCCTAATCTATTTGATAAGACAAATAAAGCATTAGCTAAATATTCTGTAAAAACAAGGTATTGGAATGGTGAAATGACACCTATTGAAAGAAATCAATACTTATATCAAGATGCAATATTAAGAGCAAATGAGGCAGCACAAAATGGTAATAAGGAATTAGCAAATACCTATATGCAACATGCAAAAACATATAGTGACAGGTTGAAAAATTATAATAGAGAAATACAAGATTCATATAAAGCTGACTTAAGAAGCATAATGATAAATGGTGGTACAATAGAAGATAACAAGATAAATACTAAAAATTTATACAGTTCATCAAGTAAATTGATAAATGATATATCAGTACCCATATCAGATATGAATTATATTAAAAGAGTAATGGAAGATCAAGCTTCAAATATCGTTATGTTAGATGACAACGGTGTACCAACACAAGGTTTCTCTTATAAAACTGCTAAGCAGTTTACTCCTGTCACTAGATTTGGTTTGGATGTATTAGGTAAAGAAACTACAAGATTAAAAAGTGGTGATAAAGACTTTGACAGGGTATTTAAAAATTTAAATAACGTCATAGTAGTACCTAGTGGTTTAGGTTTTGAAGATATAGGTACAAATAACGATAAAAATCAATATCAGAAAGTCAAAGTGTTTGTTAATAAGAAAGAAATGGATGATGCAGGTTTTGATGAAGATTGGTTTGAAGATACGTTTGGTATTACACCAATAAAAAATGTATCATCTAAATTCTATAGTAAATCTCAAGTTAAAGGACAGTATGGTGCTGAAACAAGTTGGGGATCTATTACTGATGAATCTAAAATGCCACCTTTGACAGGTGATTATTATGTAATAGAAGCAACTGCACCAATACCGCGTGAAAACTCGACTGTATCTAGACAGAATGCCGCTGACATAAAAGACAAGTTTGGTACTACTGTCGGAGGTAAAAGTTTAGAATGGCAAGATACAAGATCATTTGGTTTTGGTCTAGATTTTTAGTTTTTAAACGATAATATTAACATGGATAAAGAAAGATTATTAAATCCTGTTATAGAAAGAAATGCTGGTTCAAGGATGGCGTATAAGGCTGAAGATACATCTTCTACTATTCCCTTAAATACGCCTTCTCTTGAAGGCTATGATTTTTATAATGGGCTTAATGATGACTTGCAACCTAATCAAAAAAGAGAAGTTGAAGGAATCATAGATTGGTTTTCAGATAGTTGGAAAGCTTTTGCTAACACTAAAGATACTAGTGAAGCAGATAGTATAAGAGCAGATCTAGTAACTAATACAAATGAAGCCATAAATTCATTAGAATATAGGCTAAATTATGTAAAATTAGCTAAAAAAGTTGATAGACTTCAGAAAGAATATGCAGCTAATCCTAATGAAGAAACAGCTGAAAAATATAGAATAGCAGCAGATCGACTATACGAATTAGAACCACAATATACAGAATATGTTAATAAATATGGTGATAAACCTACTGGCTCGTATGATGACGAGATAAACAGACTAGATACTAATTTAAAGTGGTATTATGAACATAGGGATTCACAATTAAAAGAAATTGAAGAATTACAGAATAATGTAAAAGAACGTGGTGTACCATCAAAGCAGTATCAGGATATTGCTAATGATACAGATTTTTCTTTTACTTCATTAGATTCTTGGTTATACAAGATGCCTGAGACATTAGGTTCTTCATTTGTATCAGCACAACAAATGGCAGAATCTTATGCTACAGCATTAGCAACTCAATATGCATCTAAACAAGCTTTTAAATACGCTGCTTTTAATGGTGGACCACAGGCAGCTTTGGCAGCAGAAGTAGCTTCTTGGATTACTTCAGCAATAGGTGCTGGTATAATTACATATAACACATATCGTCAACGTGATACAGAGTCCAAAATGGAAGTGTATCAAGCATATAAATCCAAAGTAATGGACGATATGAATAAAATGAACATTGACATGTACTCACAGATTGCAGAACAATTTGAACAGTTGACTGGTCGTAGTTCTGATGGTATGAGTAGTGAAGACATGTTAGATTATATATTGTCCACTAGAACTGATTTATCTACTGAATTTGGTAAGATACTAGCACAATCAAAAGAGGTTAACAAAGAAGGTCTTGATGCCTTATACAAACAAAATATGGCTTTAGGACTTTCAGATATAGTACAAACCTCACTTACTGTACTTCCTGTAGGTAAGGTGTTAAATAAAACACTAGCTCCTATTACTGGTGCTGTAACAAAACCTATTGCTAAAGCAAACAAAGCACTTACAAATTATATTGATTATAGTGTAAGTAAACCTGCAAAATTTATGCGTGGCGGTAAAAAGTTTTTAAAAGCCACTCCAACAGGTAGAATAATAAACAAATTAGGTGGCGGTACTGTCAGAGTTGGTACTGTAGCAGCATTGGAAGGTCAGGAAGAAAGTGTTCAGTATTACTTGTCTAAAAAATTTGCTGAAGGAGAATATAAAGGTGATTATTCTGGATTTACTGGTGTTTTAAAAGGTGCATTAGATAATGTTGAAGCAAACTGGGAAGTAGGTAAAGCACAATTAGGTATATTTGGTGATCCTTCATTAATGAACGATGAGGAGTTCTTTCAAAACATTACTGCTGGTAGGATGATGGGTGCTTTATTTGGTGGTGTAGGTAATACTATAACTACTGCTAAAGAACTAAACAGAGAGATAATAGCTAATAATAAAGTACGTAAAGCAGTAATAGACCAAATAACTAGTAAAGACAACATGTATAAAGCACGCATATATGTTGACAAGAAGCTAAAAGGTAAAGAAAAAGAAGTATTAGACGCAATAGATAATCTCAAATATAATTTACCAGAAGGTGTTACTGCTGAAGATATAGATGCTGAAAAAGCTAGAGCTAAACGAATAATGAGCATAGCTAATTCTCCTCATATGGAGAAATTAATGAAATCTATTTCTAGATATGGATCTGAAGATCATGCTATATTAGCTGGTTTAATTGCTAATACTCAAGATAGAATAACAGAATCTACTAAATCTTTAAGTGAAGCAGAAAGTAAATTAGCTACTTTATATAATTCTGATGAGAATTTAAAAAGTTATCTTGATTTAATACCTAAAGAAAAGCAAGAAACTTATAAATTATTAAATGACTTATTGCTAAGTAAACATGCTATAGAACAAATAAAGACAGATTTAAATTCATCTATAAATTCCTCTAAAGAAGGTATAACACTATCAGATAAAGCTAAAGAAGCACAAAAGAAATTTAGTACTTATTTAGATAATAAGTTAAAAGTTTTAAATACAGTTATAGAAAATACCGCTAAGACTAACGGTATAAACACAAATGAAGATAACGATTTAGCTTTGCTTAATTCTGCTACATTGGAAGCTGGTCTTACACAAGCAGTAAACAAAGAAGTATCACAATACAATTTAAATACAGATATAGTTGAACAACGTAAATTAAATGGTACGGCAGTACCAAGTAAACGTAAAAAGAACAATGCTAAACAGTATGATGAAAGTCAACAATATATCATAAATCGTATTGATGAATATAGAAAAGCAGCTAGAGAAAACGGTCAAATAACTGCTCAGGATGAAATAACATTCAGTAATAGCGAAAATGATATTCAAGTAGTAGACGAAGTAGAACACAACCATACTAATGAAATAGTAAGTGATAATTCTACTGAACAAAAAGAATATGCACCAGATACTGAAGAAAAACCAGTAATAGTAGATACTGAAAATACAAATCGTAAAGCCGAAGACTTAATGGCTGAAGTACGAGAGAAATTTGGTTTAAATGAGTTTGAAGAGAAAAGAGTTTCTTTAAGACCAGATGAACCAAGTATTTCTACACAGCAACCTACTACCGAACCTACAAAACAAGACACTACACAAAATCAAAATAATCAAACAAATCAACAAGATACTGCAAAACCAAATAAGGTAGAAGCAGATACAAAAAATAATGCTAGACAAAGTGGTGATAGTTCTATAGATAGTTCATCATTTTGGGATAGTTTAAATGATACGTCAGTAGATGACGAAACTGATATTTCTACAGAAAACACTACAAATGTATCTTCCACAGATGATAATGTACAAGATAATGTTAAGGAAGAAAAGAAAGCATACGGTGCAGATAATAAGATAGTAACTAAAGAAGAATATGAAGATCTAAGACGTAGATTACGTGATAAATTAAATCAATTAAACTCAGGTTTAGATCCTGAAGGATTATTACTTGGTATACGCATGACTATGTACCATTTAGAGGCTGGTACAAGGCGTTTTGCAGAGTATGCTAATGAAATGATCAACGATTTAGGAGAAGCCGTTAAACCGTACCTAAAAGCCTTCTACGAAGGTGCTAGACGTATGCCTGAAGCAGTACCATATGTTAAGGATATGGATAGTACTTCATATGTAGATTCTTTTAATATTGATGAACCTATTGTAATTAAACATGCAGATGATGTTAATAATTACGAAGACAATAATATAACGCAACAAGATCAACTTAAAGAAGTAACAGAAAGTACTACAAATATGCCCACAAGTGTAGTACCTACTGAAGATGAAATAGCAAATAACGATATACCACAAGATCTCGTTGAAATAGGTACAAAAATAGAATCGCTTGGTGATTCTACTACAGATGAAATAAATACAATATTACAAATAAACCCTGACGATACACAAAATATTATCGAAGATGCTGGTACAGGTAATGGTGATAGAGTATCACACACATTATTTGTAAATCCAAAATCAGCAAAACCTATGAAACCTGGTTATAAAACAGGTAAAGAATTCATAGAATTTATGTCAAATCCTGATGCTTTAAATGGCGCAGAAACTGAAATAATAGTAGAAAGATATGGTAAGTCTAACTATGATGAAAGACACCCTGAAACTTGGGATGATGCAGCAATATATATTACTGTTACTGCTAAAAATGGTGATAAATATATTGCAGCATTAAAAACGCCACAATCTGTAGTTAACGATCCCAGGATAAATATACGCGAAGGTGAAATTGAAAGATTACGTGCATTTAGGAATAAGATAATAGAAAAATATATCAATTTAAAGAAAAATCAAAAGTTAGCAGCTACTGCTATAAGACGTACTAATGGTTTCTTTAACAACAGGAAAGAAAGGGGTAAAGTAGTAAATCGTAGTTTATTTGACATAAAAGGTTTAAGATTACCAGATAATATTTATGCAATAGATACTAATGAAGTTACTATAGGTATTGGTACTGGTTTACGTGGTATGTTTAAAATACTTGATGGTACAGGTAATGTACTACCAGGTTTAGGTGCATCAGGTAAAATATATATTTACCCACCAGCAGCTAATACACCATCTGGTAAGTCTAACGCTATTACTGGTAAATCTAATACTGCTATTAAGTTAAATGAGATGCAATTCAAAGATAATCGTGATATTGCAGAATTTATAGTAGAATTAGCAGTTAACTTACGTGCAGCTGATGAACAATACGAAAATACTCCTTTTACTGTTAGACAATTACTTAGTTTTATAGTTCATTTTGGTAATAAAACTAAAGTAAACGATATAACAAACTATGGCTTCTTGTTACCAAAACAGTTTTATCGTAATGAAGAAAATAACGGTATAGTACTCGGTACTAATATGTACTATGATGAAGATATACGTAATAATCCTGAAATACGTGAAGAAGTAATCAAGTACATAATGGATAATCAACATTTTGCATTCGATAAAGATTGGTCTTTTGGTTATATGAATGAAACTGCTGAAGGATTACGTAGATGGTTTATAATGAACAATGTTGACGTAATGAATTTGGGTAACAGTGGTATTCGTATAGAATTAGCAGATGTTGGTTTAGTTAGAGAAGGGGATAAGATAGTAACTGATAAAGCACATCCAAGAGGATTGTCATGGTTAGCTTGGGCAATAAAGAACAAATACCTTACTTCAGATTTAGATGATAATTTATTCAAAGATGTTTTTTCATATATCGAAGATGTAGAAGTAGTAGAAAAACCAAATGAACCTACTGTTGAGAAGAAACAAATAGTAAATGACAAAGGTAATACTATTGAGAAGCCTGCTACCAAAAAACCATCAGCATTCGATGATTTAAATAAATTATTAGGTGTACCAAAATTAATTATAAGTGGTGATTATACTGTAGCAGATATAGCAAATGAATTAAAGGTTTTAAAACGTATATTTGGTAATATATTTGTACGTAATAATGTACAAGTAGTAAATGACGTTATAAATGTGGCTAATGCAGGAACTACTGCTATGGGTCTTACCACAAGGGATTCAATATTGTTATATGAAAAAGCAGAGCAAGGTACAGCATTTCATGAAGCATTTCATAGGGTATCTTTACTGTTATTAACACCAGCTCAACGTAATAAAATATATACTGAGAGACGTGAGAAATTAGGTCAACTTAATTTAACTAATGAAGAGGTTGAAGAAATATTAGCTGAAGAATATAGGGAATATGTATTATCAGATGGTAGATATGAAAATATTTTAAAAGACACTGAAAAAATTAAATTAGACTTATTTAAACGTATGTTTGGTTTAAATAAAGCATTATCTACTACTAGTAAAGTAAACATTAACAAACTATTTAAAGCTATAACAAACGGTAAATTAGCGTTATCTTCAATCAATCAAACATCGTATGATAATTTTCAACGGTTATTTGGTGAAAATGGCGGTGCTCCTTTCACGTTTAATGGTGTTCAATTCAGTACTATACCAAATTATGCAGCATTCGACAGTATTGTATCAGCATTAGAAGCATATACATTTCTTACTAATAATATAGTTACTTCTAGTGATTTAAATAAAATAGATTTTAATACTGTATATACCAGGCTAAAAGCATCATTAAATGATGATTTAACTGATTCACAATATAACGTTCGCAAGGAAGTAGTAGATAATTTTGAAAAAATATTTATACCTGCTATAAAAGCTAAGTTATCAGCATTATCAATAAGAGAAATAGATAAGAATGTAAACGAAAATGTAACAGAGATAGATGGTGGTAATGTAGTTGGCGATAGTATTAATGCGCATATTATTGATTCTATGGAAGTATCCAAGAAAAATAATGCACTAGCTAGCGTCAAAATATTTATGTCTACTATACCAAATACAAGAATAAATGCTGAAGGTCAATTAGAATTAGTAACAGATCCTCTTACTGGTTTACCAACGTTTGTAAATTTCGATATAACATGGAATACTATGTTAAGAGATTTGCATAATTGTGAAACATATGAAGAAATAGTAAGTACTGTAGATGCATTAGGTAAAGATAATGCATTTTATAGAACATTAAGTAACAGATTAAAAACAAATAAAGACGTAAATTTAGAAACACAAATATATCAAACTGTAAAGAGCCATATTCATGAATTTATTCACATTGGTTATGAATATGAAAATACAAGTAATGGTAGAAAATCTAAGTTTAGAGTAGGTGATTCTAATTTACGTAGAGCCAAACGTATATACCCTGCTTTATGGTCATCTCAATTCTTTGGTGATAATAAATTATTTAAGTTCTTTACTAATAAAGCACAAGAACCGATACAAAGTAAAGTAAAAGATTTAGTTACACGATATAATCAAATTGCTGAAGATTTAAAGAGGAATATCAGTGATATTAAAGTCATATCTAATGCTAAATCAAGACTAGTATCTGTACTTAATGATGCTGGTATAGCAATTGACAATATAACTTTAAATGACGTACTAAACAATAATAAACAATATACTAACTTAAATGAAGGTAATGCATTATTATCATTACTTACTAAACAAGGTAACAATAGCTTATATTACTTATTTAATACAGTAATAAATAATATAGCGGATAATAAAGCTACTACTATACGTGCAAAGTTTGGTTTAGATAAGACATTAGATAATACTAAATTATTTGCTCAATCACCTATATTACGTGTATTTGCAGAGTCATATGCTAAGTTACATCCAAGACCCGAAGAAACTACTGTATTAGGTCCTAATAATGCTCAGTTATACGAAATATCACAGAACTGTTATCTTACTGATATGGTAAGGTGGTTAAACAATGATCCTAATATGCTTTCTAACTTATCTAGTGTAGCGTATAACACAGGTAAGTCAGGTTATGGTTCATTAGTACTAAGTGCTTTAAATGAAGCTAGGAGTCTTGGTAATAAACTTAATTTACATATAAAAACATTAGTTAACTTTACTGAAGAAGGTAAAGGTGATAAAGGTCGTGATTATGTATCTATTACTGCTATAGAAGACTATATAACCAAAATGACCTTAACACGTAATGATTACTTAATTGCTCCTACATTAGCTGATAAAAAATCTTATTTCGTATTACAGGGTATAAGACTATTCCATGAAGGTATAAAACTTAGGGATAATACTTTGAACTTTGGTTCGTCTACTGTAAATCAGTTTATAGAATATGCTAAAGCTGAATTATACGCCATAGAGCACGCTATGGAAATAATGAATGCTACTGATGAAAATGGTAATAAGAAGTTAGACCCAAAAGATTACCCTAAAAATTATTTTAAAGGTAAACACGCAAGAGGTGAAGGTAATGGTTTACGTTTTAGATACTTCAATGGTATATATATGAATACTACCAACGGAGTAGAATTTATAGACTTCAACCAAATACTAGATGATTCACCTAATTTACAAATAGGTCTTGAAAAAGTAAAAGAAATATTTTTTAATCAATCATTAGATACACAACATTACTATATAAATGATTTATTATATAGAATGGTAGCTAATGAGTTACGTTTTGCTGAATCATTAGGTTTGATAGAGTTTAACAATGGTAAAGCGAACATATTTAGTTTAAAGAATAAACTATTAGATCAAACAGAAATTGATAATTTAACAGAAAAATACAAAGGCAATTCAAATCCAGATATAGCTAATAACGCTCATTCTATAGCTGTATTAGATATGATTGCTGATTATGCTATTAATTCAGCAGTATCTATTACTGAGTTTGAAAAGTTATTTAGTAAAGATCCTGCTTATCATAAAGATACAGATGCTAAAATTAAACGTTTGTCAGCTGTAAGTTCAACTGGTGATAATTTACGTACAGATTGGTCTATAGGTCATCCTTTATCAGGTAGAACTACATTTACAGTAGCTGCTTTGAATGACAACATGGTTAAATCTAGTATAGCAGATCATTTATACGATTTATTCTTTGAAAATTACAAACGTGATTATATAAAAGAATATTTAGGCGTAAGTGAAGAAAAAGCTATAGCATATTCAAAAGATGAAAACTTAGCAAAAGCAGAACTTGATGATAATGACTATAATATATATTTAAAAGCTGTTGCTATCGCAAAAGATAATGCAGATTTTAATACAAAGATATACAGAACTAATGATAAAGGTGAAGGTAACATTAATCAGGCGGATGCAGCAGTATATATAAGACCACAAATGTACAAAGATCTTGTACAGATGCTTGGTGAATGGAACGATGAAGTTGCAGAGGCATTTGATTTACTCACTAGTGAAGATACGTCTTGGTTATCAGATTCTGAATTATATAGAAAGGCAATACAAGCATCAATTAAACCATTAAAGATGATGTATATGGGAGATACGTTCTTATCTGATTTAGGTTTAGATGTACCTATATTCGATAAAATGGCAATCTTCCCATTATTCAAGCATTTTGCATACGGTGATTTAGCAGATCTATACAATAAAATGAATGATCCTGCCAAACCAATTGATATGATAACTTTTGAATCAGCGGTAAAGGTAGGTAATAGGCAGCAATCAGACTATTATACTGACTTAAATATGGAAAGTATAAATAGTCTTGATAATATGCATATATATAATCAAGAGTTTAAATATTTACGTAGACAATTAATAACTGATCCTCATCATACTGCTGAAATTCATGCTGGTACGCAGTTTATTAAAGCATCAATGTCCAATCTAGTAACAGATAGAACTTACAAAGAGGGTACTAAGTATGAAATAACTGGTGAACAATTACGTGAAGACTACTTCAATGCTATAAATGAATTATCAAATCTTGGTGTAAAAGATATACTTAAATTACTTGGTGCAAAACAAAATGCGGATGGTGATTATGTTTTCAGTAGTTATAGCAATTTGGCAAAAATGCTAAGAGAAGATGCTATTAACTCAAATATGCCATCATCAATAATAGAAGGTCTTGATGTAGATGAAAATGGTGACTTTATCATACCTTTGTCAGCATTATCGAATAGTAGTTGGATTGAAAGTAGATTTGTATCGTTAATTAATAAATATGCTATAGATATTACTACACCTGGTGGTGCGTTTATTCAAATGTCATCATTTGGCTTAAAAGGTAAAAAGGACTTTTCTAACAGTGCTATATACCTAAATGACGGTAAACCCTTGAATTTTAGGAATGACGATGGTAGTATGGACTGTATCATATCAATAAATCTATTCAAGGATATAATACCAGATGAAATTAAAATGACTGACTTTGAAAATCAACGCAAATGGTTGATGAGTAAAGGTATAATAGGTAATAATGCAGAACCATGTGCATTAGGTTATCGTATACCTACTCAAGGTACAGCATCAATATCAGGTTTAAGAATAGTAGACGTATTACCTTCAAATATAGGTGATACAATAGTATTACCTGATGAGTTTACTGGTCTTACTGGTTCTGACTTCGACATTGATAAGTGTTATATAGCAAGGTTTAACTTTAATCGTGATGGTCAAAAGATAGAATTTGATAGATCTAAAGAAACTAAAGGTAAATCAGCATACAAAAATAATTCACCTGAGGCTTTACAAAATCTGTTATTACAAACATTTATGACATTAATAACAGATGAAAAGACAGTAGGTGAAACACGTATGTCAATCGATACTGCAACTAGTACACTTAAAAATGACATACTAAAAGACATTGAAAAAAATAAACCATCAGATCCTTATGTACCATACAAATATATATCACCTAGATTTCAATTAAGTAAGAAACTAGAGTACACTACAGGTAAGTTAGGTATAGGACCATTTGCATTAAATAATGCTAATCATGTATTAACACAATTAGCAGGTCTAGAATTTAACACAAGTAAATTACTTGAAAAATATAATATAAGTAATTTAAGTGGTATATATGGTAAGGATGGTAAACGCATATTAGACTGGTTATCTGCAATGATCAATGCATTTGTAGACGTAGCTAAAGATCCTTATATTATACGCCTAAACGTTAATCAATACACGTACAATATGTGCAATTTCCTACTACGTACAGGTATTGGTGATTCAACCTTTTACTTTTTATCACAAGATATACTTAAGGATGTTGCTAATGCGGTAAACAATACTAATGGTAGATACGGTATCGATATAAATCAAAGTAAATCAAATAGACGTAAAGAAGCTATAAAGAAAGTACTCAAACAGTATGAAACACAAGCTAGGTTAAAAGCTACAGATAATAATCAAGTAGCGATGATTGACCAAATATTGAAACAGAGTCGTTATAATATAGATTTAAAATTATTATCTGGTAATATGCTTACCAGGAAATGGTTACGTAAGTATACAAATATAAAGCCAGAAAATAAAGATTTTAACTATTACTATGATCAATTAAGAATCTTTAAACTATTTGATGCTTTATCTGTATATTCAGATGCATTATCTGAAATGGTACAGGTATCACAGATAGATACTAAAAAATACGGTAATAACCTTACTTTATTAAAGTCTTTTGGTTTACGTATAAACAGGTTTTTAAATAATAATTCAGTATTTACTTCTGCTAGTTTAAATAGATATTGGTATAATGGTTTTTTAGACGTAAAAACCAATAACAGTATAAATTTAGCAAAAGGTTTGTTTCAAAATCTAGTAATAAAAGGTACCCATCAATTTTCAAAGTATCATAATCTAATGTTAAATTTATTAGGCATTAGTAATTATGCTAATACAGATATGTCTAATACCGTAGCTAATTTAATGGAATCTAATATTAAAATAAATTTTATCAGACAATATGCAAAAGATAATAACATAGACATTTACAGTTTATTTTATGGTGAGAACAATATCGCAAAACGTTTAGCTACATTAAAAAATGACATATTATCTGGCAAATATCCTGAATTATTAGATGCTAGCGGTAGAATAAACAATGAGTTATTAAATATACTGCAACCAGTATTTAAGACTTCATATGATTCATTCGATAAACCAAATTCAATAAGAATAGTAACATTAAGTGCAGATTCCAATATAATTGATGAAGCAGGTATAAAATATTTTGAGGACTTATTGACTAATGATAATACAGAAATATCTCAATTTGCTAAAGATTTAGTTGTTTATAGTTTTATTGCGTCAGGTGATAATCGTACTATTAACTCATTAAACAAGTTTATACCTAACTCTATCAAACAGGATATGGGTTATGTAGATTATATAAGAAAAACAATGGATGAACTAAACGGTGATTCCTTTGATTATAATCTAGATGATGTATTCTTAAACAATTGGTTTAATGATAGTATAGTGCCTACTATAAATACAAAGGATATAGTCAGTGTTTATTCTAGTGAAACTATAAAAACTAGTGATGGTAGAAATATATCTTACGCACTAATGTTTAAAGGAAAACCTACCGATAACTATAATACAGTTAATAATCATGGTGACATTATCTTTACTCCTTATGTAAAAATAGAATACGGCTTACCAAATAACCCTGAAACTACTGTAGTATACAAATATGTTGGTTATGAATTAGCAAGTAATGAAAGATTTGTACCATATTATATAGCTATAGATAAAAAAGGAGTTAGAGATTCTCAAACCAGTAACTTAATTACTGAATATGGTACAGGTAAAAGTGATTTATGGTACAACCTATTACCTAACAAAATAGACATATCAGATGGTTTATCTAGAGAAGATATTATTGCCAAATTAAATGACATATTAAGTAAGACAGACAAACGTAAGATAAATATAATAGGAACTATAAAACAGTTTATAGAATCAGTTAGTGAAGAAGGTGTTAACGGTCTGAATTTCGTAACTACTTGGCTACCTTGGAATACTAATTTGAGCGATACTGAATTATTACCTAATGAACAAAGTGTAGATAATGCAGATATAGTTCATAACTCTGATGAATTAGTAGCTAATAAAAGTAATGAAGAATTAGCTGATGAAAACGAAGAGTTAACAGGAAATACTGAAGAATTATCTGATACAAATATTGTTGAATATACGTGGTCAAGGTACCCTGACGGGAAAGAAAATTATGAAGTATCCTCAAAAGGTGATAACAGATTTAGTGCTCTTTATGCTACGTTTAAGAATAATACTATTATAGACGGTGTAAATGTAGGAGGTATTACTATTGAAAATGTATATCAGTCTGTAATTAAGAAAAGTGGAAAAGGTAAAGCTCCTGCTAAGAATAGTAGATTAAATCTTAATCCAACTTCAACTTCTGAAGAGAAGAGAGTGAAGTTCTTAAATGAAGTACAAGAAAAGTATGGTAAGCCAATTAATTTTACTACTAATAACGGGATTATTACTGTAACTTTTGAAAAAGGTGCTTTAAGAGTAATACCATTTGCAGGTTCAATAGAAGATTTAAGTAAGGAGTTCCTAGGTAACAAAGATATAAATTACTTTGTAGGAGCTTTAAAAGCTGTTGAAGTTTTATCAGGCACCGTTGAAGACTTTTCTTATACAGAAGGCTATTTACCTCTATGGCAGGAATGGGCAAGACAAAATCCTGAATTAATAGAAGAGTTAAGAATAAAAGCTAAAGGTAAAGTTCTTACAGATCAATTCGCCAATACAAAAGTAAGTCAAGCCAGAGCATTAGCAGACATATTAAACGATAGCTCATTCATTTCAAATAATAATACAGAATCTACAGAAGAAACACAAGAACAAGAAGTAGAAGATGATGTGTTTACTGTTCCTTTCCGTGATGAACTAGGTTATCTAATGGAAGGTTACTTTGATACTTATGAGAATTTTATCAAAGCGTCTTCAAGACAATTAGTAATACCAAACACACCTGAAATTCAAGCTGAGGAGAAACCAGTAAATACAGTAGTTATTGGTGATGTATTGTTTAATTTGAGTAAATTAGGTATTAACTTTAAACTCAATGAACAACAAGTAAATGCATTAAATACTATAGCAAGTTGGTTAAAACAGCCTTCAATGAGGACAAGTAACCCATTTTATACCTTAGTAGGTTATGCTGGTACAGGTAAAACTACTATAATGCGTGTGCTGTTAGCTTATATTGAACAAGCTATGAAAGTGAAAAACAGGTTTGTGAAATTAGCAGCTCCTACACATAAAGCTAAAATGGTCTTACAGAATGCTACTGGCATGGAAGCTATGACAATTCATCAATTATTAGGTTTAAAAGCTGACTATAATCTAGATAATTATCAAATTGGCGATGTAGATTTCAATGTAGCAGGTTCTAAATTACCTATAAATCAAGCTACATTCGTCATTATTGATGAAGTATCTATGGTAAATGATAATCTAATAAATGATATTAGTGCTATAGCTAAAGATAAAGGTATAAAGGTAATATTGGTTGGTGATAAAGCTCAGTTAGAACCAGTAAACCAAGGTGATGTATCTATAGCATTTAAGAATCCTAACATAGTAGAATTAGATAAAGTAGAGCGACAGAAAGATAGTAATCCTTTACTGGTTATGTTAGATTATATGCGTGGTATATTTGCAGATGGTTCATCTAATTTTGTTCATCAAAGCAAATTGAATGAAAATGGTGATGGTGTATTATTTGCAGATAACACTAAAGATGGTATAGACATATTAAATGTTATGGTAAATATGTTCTCATCAGATAGGTTCAAAACAGACTTAAATTATGTTAAAGCTTTAGCGTGGACTAATGGTGCAGTTACTAATATAAACAATGCTATACGTAAGTCTATGGGTTATACTGATGAATTAAATATTGGGGAACCAGTATCTATGTATTACACTATTGAAGTAACGGATGATATGTATCTGTATAATTCTATGGATTATCGCATAACCGATAGTGGAGATGCTACTGAAAAAATAGATTTATTAGGTATAGAATTAGATGGTAAATATGTATCACTGTTAGATGAATCTGCTAATATAGAATTTAAGAATATATTTGTAGTTACAGATAGAAGTAAAGAAGTAGAGATAGCCAAAGCAATATCAGCAAAACTAGAAGGAATATACGCTTTAAGAAATACTATATCAGATAAAGAACTTAAGATTAAACTAGCTAAATTCTGGTCAAAACTGAATTCATCATTCTTGACTACATTCCCTATTACACATAACGGTAGAACTATTAAAAACAAAGCTATAGACTATAGTTATGCTATTACTGTGCATAAATCACAAGGTAGTACTTATAATAATGTGTTTGTTAGCGAAGCAGATATAAATAATAATAGTAATACACGCAATCGTAATCAATTAAAATATGTTGCATTATCACGTGCTAGCGAAACGGCTGTAGTTATAACTAATAATGATGTGGTAAATGATTATAATGGTGAACATTACGATATTAATGTGTTAAACGAACGAAAATTAGAATCCGACATGATTAATAACGATAATATAGTAGATGAAAATCGTAGTGATTACGATGATAGTGTAATGAAACATTGTAAAGAATAAAGATATGGCAATAATATGTCCTAATTTAAGTGATAAACAAGTCAAATCAGAATTTGAGGAACTTGTTAACACAGTAGGTGAAGTGGCTGCATATGACATGTGGTCACAAAACAATGGTAATGGTATAGATAAGACTCCCAACGGGGAGTCGTCTATACTGTTTAAATCGTTACTAAACCAATATAATAATGATAGAATAGCAGCAATAAAAGACAAAGCTATAATATATAGTAAGTCATTTAAAGTATCTGATAATCAGTCATTTACTGATGAAAATGGTGAACCTACTATTACTTCAATATATAAATATAAAAATATTGATAACGTACCATTTGCTAATCTAATAGCTAATACGAATAAGTCAATAGATAGTACCATTGAAACTATCGTTTCAGATTTGAACAACATGAATATTATCAGTGGTAATATATCAGGTATCATTAGACCTAATTTAGAGGCGTTTTCAGACACTTTTGCATTAAAACTGATAAATAATACCATTGAGAATAGATATGGCGTTAGAGAGGCTGCAAAGTACCGTATACGAGGTGGTAAGCTAATAGTAGATATAAATTGGCAAAGTATAGTAAATAGACAACCACGTACAGATAATACCAGTATAAGTAATGAATCAGTAATTACTTTAGCTAATGCTATAGCTAAGAAGTTTAATGTTAAAGTAAAAGTAATATCACCTGAACAAGCTTTGTCTCTTACTGGTAAAAATAATATAAATAGTTTCATTATTGGTGATATAGCGTACTTAGTTGATGGTAGGTTTACTGCTGATGTGGCTTTAGAAGAAGTAATGCACCCATTTGTATTAGCAATATCTAAGGAAAATAATGAGTTATTTAATAGTTTATTCTTTGAAGCTAGACGTTCATTCCCTGAATTGTGGAAGTCTGTACAAGAAAGATATAACAGTAAAGATGGGTTTAACGATACCACTCGTAAATTAGAGTTAGTAACACAAGCATTAGCTAATAGTACATTAGTTAGTAATAAATCATGGTTGAATAAATTAAGTAATTTTATACGTAGCATTGCTGATAAAATACTAATAGCATTAGGTATAAACCCTGATACTATTACTGCTGATTTGTTAAAACCAACTATGACGCTAAGTGATTTAGCTGACTTAATAAATACTAAAGCAACCAAGTTTGGTAGTATATTCATATCCACACCGCAATATTCATTAAACGAATCAATAAATAAGTTAGATAAAGTATACAATAGAATAATTGAAGGTATAGATTTACGTTTAAAGGCTCTTGAAAATTATACAGTAAAAGACCAAGTAACTATCAGTAAAACTGAGAAATTACGTGAACAATTAGATAGACAACAGGATAAAGCTAAATCAATTATAACATTTATTAATGATACTTATTATGAAGCACAACGTAATAAAGACCGTGTACAAAAGCTAGTAGAAAATCCTGAAAATGTAACTGCATCAAGATTACTACAACTTGGTAGGGATTATATTAATTTTTATCAACCTATGTTCTTTGGTACTAAAAGTAATCCTGATGAAACTATAGACTATCTTTTATCCTCAAATGCTAAACAATATTTTGATTTCCTTGATAATGCTACAATAAACGATACGATGAATAAATTACGTGATTTACGTACGTGGTTTGCATCGATGGAAACAAATTATAATATATTACGTGAAAAAGTAGTATCAAGAATATTATTGGAAGCAGGAATAGATTCACCTACTATAAATAAAACATTAAGTCAACTACGTGAGACAGATGAAGACATATGGAATACTACATTATGGTTAGGTTCTATGGGTACGGCTGGTGATGAAATACTACGTATAATGCATGTTACTGTAGCTAATGCTAAGAATGAAGTAGATAGACAAGTATGGTCAAAAGGCAAACAGCTATTAAAGTTATATTCTAAAGTAAAGCGTAATTTAAATTTACTAAGGGAAAAATTTGAAAATGGTGATTTGACTGGTAATTTAATTAGACCTTTAAACTATGGTAGATTTAGGCGTGACTATGAAAAATTCTTAACACAACTAAATGCTAAATATGGTGTAGAAGAATTATATGAATTACCAAAAGATAGACAAGCATATTATAATTTTTTACGTGAAAGGGACGAATGGTTATCAAGACATGCTGAAAGAAAATATACAAAGAAATACTACGATGCTTTACTTGAACTAACCCCAGAAGCTAGGGAAGCAAGAAATGAATATTCAATATTAATAAATGAAATATTACAAAAAGTATCAAAGGACGGTGAAAAACCAAAGTTACATTTATTATCAGATAGTGACTATCGTAGATTACAAATACTACAAAAGCAAAGAGCTAACTTAGCTAATGATTATTATGAAGATGGTACACCAAAATCAGGTATTGATGCAGAAATAGCTAAATCTATACAAAAGTATAATGAAAAGATAAATAGTGGATTAACATACAAAGTAGACCAAGAAAGTTTTAACAAGGAAAATGAACGAATGTTAGAAACATTATCTCCTGAAGAATATAGAAAGTGGTATAAAAGAAATACTAGAATTGAATATTCACAGGAATTTTGGGATACTTTAAATAATATAGAAAGAGCTGAACAAACTGATGAATATAATGAATTGATGGAATATAGACGTCAATTAGAAAGATTGTTCAGAAATGCAGATAGTTTTGAAATAGACCAAGAACGTATGTCTGCTGATATAAAGCATACATTAGAACTTATAGATTTAAAATTAGATGCTATTCGTGTAAAAACTGCAAGTACTGGTGGTATAACATTCAATGATATAGCAGAAATAGTTGTATCAGATGCGTATAGAGCAGCTAAAGAAAAAGCATTAGTAGCTGGTGAAGTAGCATACAATGACTGGCGTCAACGTAATCATTATTTAGATAAAAAAGGTAGATTAAGACCTTATTCTTACTGGACTTATATCAAACCAAAGAGTAAGAGTATGATTAAAATAGTACCAAATCAGTTATGGCGTGAAGTGAGTACGGAATCTGGTTTTTATAATAAGAATTATAAGCCTGAATTAGCTGACCAAGGACTTCAGCCTAAAAAAGCTTTATATGATAATAGTAAAGCATATAATAAAGCTATGGCTAATAAAGAAGTACAGGAATTGTATAAAGCTTTAATAAATACTATGCAAGAAGCATATGATATGCTTACTTATAAGAAGTTTAAAAATGCATACAGATTGCCACAAATAACAGGTACTACATGGACACAAATAGCTGCAAAAGATAACTTATTGAATGGTATATACAGCATGTTAGCTGACAAAGTAATTATAAATGGTGATGATACTAAATGGGTTACAGAACAAGCCATTAGAAGACCAGATGGTTCAGTAGTTAATTTTGTACCAACTATGTATATGACTACTTTAGATGACCAAAATACTATAACAAGGGATATGGTAGGTTCTATTGTAGAATTCTATAGGATGGCAGTTAATTACCAAGAAATGAACAAGATTGCACCAGAGTTAGAAGCTATAACAGAACAATTGGGTGTAAGAAATTATAAAGGAAGATTTAGAATTAAATCTGGTCAACAAACTAACACGTATAAAAAAGCTGTAGATTTTATTGAAATGCAGTTGTATAATATTCATTCTAACCCATTAAGTGTTACTATTGGCAACAAACGTATATCATTTAATAAAATATTGAACAGTTTAGCAGAATATGTACGTAGAATAAACTTATTTGGTAATGTATGGGCTATGCTTGCAAACAGATTAACTGCTTCATCATACAATCGTATAGAATCTATGTTGAGTAGATATTATACTAAAAGTGACTTATTTAAAGCAAATACTGAATTTATAAAAGAATATCCTGCTATTGTTAAATCTATAGGCGACCCGTTTACAAGTACCAAGATACTATCAATGATGCAATTAAATCAAATATCTAGGACTAATAGGGAAATATTTGACAGACTAAATGAAAGTCAAGTATTACGTAATATAAATCAAAACTTTTGGTATGGTGGTTATACTATGGGTGATTTTGCAGTTAAATCTAAAATGCTTTTAGCAATTTACTTTAACAATAAATTCGTAAAGGAAGCTGGCAAATTTATGAGTAGACAGGAATTTATAAATACTTACTACGCAAATGATAAGAAAACAGGTGAAATAATGTGGAATAAAAATACTGAAACCTTATATGATGCATACGAATTTAAAAATGGTGATTTAACAGTAAAAGGTAAGTACAAACAATATGTCGATAGCAAGTTGTTAAACAGAATCAAAAATACTTCAAATGCACTTGCCGCTAAACTTGATGGTATATTAACTGATTTAGATAGAACCAAAGCACACACAAATGCTATAGCACAGTTCTTTCTATTGCATCGTAATTGGATGTTGGCTGGTGCGCAGGAACGTTTTAAAGTAAAGCAATACAATTATATGACTGAAACAGTTGAAGAAGGTACTTTTAGAACAGTTGGTAAATACTTCTTTTCAACTATAAAAGAAATGTATAGTGAACATAAACTTAACGTTTTAAAAAATCTATTACACAAATATCAAGGGATGGAGAACTATGAAAAATATAATGTCAGAAAAGTAACATATGAATTATTATATAGTGTATTAATATTAGGTGTAATATCTACTATATTACGTGGTATTGCTGATGAAGATGAAGAAGATTGGTATAAAAATGCTACCGCTTATATGGCAGCACGTGTTAGATTTGAAATGCAAGCCTTTTATAATCCATTAGAAATATTAAATATTTTAAATTCACCTACGGCAGCAACTAGTACTATTGAAAACACATATAATACTATACGGTTATTGTTACCAAGTTCAGCTTGGTGGGATGAAGATATAGATTATGGTGATAGGTTACTAAAATATGGTACCAAACTAATGCCAGGTAAAGCTATAATAGGTATTCAATATCCAAGAGAAAAGATGATATATATGGATAATCAGTTATTGTGGAAATAACGTTATAGTATATAAATAATAAGCCCCTACGGTCGTAATTGACTATAGGGGCTTTTTTGTGCACTAATCATTAAATAAAAATCACAAAATTATTCTGTAATATCTTCTTTATCCTTAATCATTTCATCTAATAATTCTTCGAAATAACTAGGTATATAATCTTCTTCTTTTATAGTTTCTTCTTCTATATCTATTTGTTCAAGTATTTCTTTATTACTATCATGATGCATATAACTGTATAAACGAGAATTATATTTTGCATCCCAAAAAGCTAATATTTTCTTTTTAGTTTCTTCTTTCAATTTACTATATAATCCTTCAATTATTTTCTTTACTTCGTCATAATCTTTATCATCAATAGTAAAAGCAAATACCGTATATCCTTTACCGTTTAATATTATATCGTAATCATTATGGTATGTTCTTAATGTTCTTAACCATCTACGCATATATAAGTAATTATACGAACTAGCGTTATTATCGTAAACAATAAATAAATGTTTATCTAAGTAAGGTTTATTTATATCTGATATATACGCGTTTACAAATGGCGAATTATTTCTACTTCTACATATATTATCTACTAAAGTAAATTTAGTTGAATTATGATTTCCTGCTATTAACGGTAATAAAAATAATGTAGCTTTATTAAACTTCTCCCTTATTATCATACAATGTGATGACTTCTGATCCATCACCTTTATAATAATCTATTCTATGATCCCATAAATTGTTTTGTATATGCCAATTTATTTCTGTCATTATTTGTGATATATCTACCGTAGAGTTATTTATAATATCTTCGTGTATTTTAAATACTCTTATCTCATTGTTGTTAATAGTTTCTATAGCTATTATATAATATTCTATAGTATATTCATCAAAATTAAGTTTTAATTCGTTTTCAAAGTACCATCTTATTGCTAATTTGTAGAATGCTAATTGTCTACCATAATCAAATTTCCAAAAAGATTTAATATTAAAATTACTTATGTCTGATGTTGTTTTTAAATCTATTAATCGTATTAATTTTTCTTTATGATTAATTACTAATCTATCTAACAATGATTTACACGGTAATATAAAGTTATTATCTGCTACCTTAACGCTATAGTCCCAATTTATATGAAATTCATTATTAGATTCATATAATGATGGTATATTTGTTAATAATTCTTTTGCTTTTTTGTGGTTATTGATACTATCTGAAATGTTCCTTAACCTGGTAAGATCTGCATAGCTTATCACTGTCTTATTCTGTATATCTAAATATTTGATATAAGACTCGTATTTTAAGGCTATTTCCTTGGCTTCTAAGAGCTTTTTGTTGTCTGACTTACCATTTGCTCTATATGCACTATTAAATGCTTCTAAGAGCCTTAAATCATGGTCTAATTCTGTGCTATGTGCGTATGTTTCACAGAATATTCTTTGTTCTTTAGATTTAGGTGTTTCGTAATCTAATATTACATAATTATCCCAAAACTCATCCGGTTGTAGTATATACATATGAATCATAGTACCTGTTTCAAATGCTGGTACTTTTTCATCTTGTATTTTACCATCTAATTTATCTTTAAAATACTTTGGTGAAATCTTAAACCAACCTAAGCTACTATTTGATATTCTAGTATTATCTTCATAGTAAGGTATAGTTATATGCATCCTATTATTTCTATATTATCAATATTTGATTTTATTTCTTCTTCAAAATTATCAAGTAAAATATATAAATACAGAGTGTTATCTTTAAATTCTATATCTGTTATATCTTTTATTTTACCTTCATGTATTAAAGATTCTTCATAGTCTTTTTCATATATTGGTAATGTGTATATATTTACATACTTATCTTTTATTGTATCTTTAAATATAGTAGGTAATAAGGATAATAATGCTATTTTATTCATTGTCATATAATATTTCTATTGATTTTCTTACTGTTTTATAAGAATCATCTTTTATACTAACATTAACGAAAGTTGTATTACCATCTATTTCCATTCTATTGCCATCATGTATATGACCGAATATATGATATTTAGGACTTTTAGTTCTTACTTGGTCTAATAAAATAAAACTACCGAATCTATTTTCGTCGTCTATTTTACCACAACTATTGTATGGTGCTTCGTGAGTAAGTAATATATCAGTTCCAAATGGTATATTTTCATATGATTTTCTAGCTATAACACTATCACAATATGCCCAATTACCAAATATACTTTCACACATTGGTGTACCATAGAATCTCACATTTTTATAAATGTATTCTTCATCAATTAAGAATTTTACTTTATTGTCTGTACCTTTCTCAATTATATCATACACTTGTTTATTCATCATTTTTTCAAAAAAGAAATCATGATTACCTGGTACTATTAATACTTTTTTACAATTTAGTTTTATTAACCAACTAATAAAATCAGAGAATACCCATTTCATCATTTGAGTATAATCCCTTTGTATTAATAAAGGTGAAAAGTCACCACATATACATACTACATCACATTTTGGTACATCTATTAAATCACCATGTATATCACTTAATGCTTGTATCTTTAGCATATTTTTCAAAATTTCTATTTATAAGATAATATAATAAATTATTTTGTACTGCAAAATCTAATTGTACTATACCTTTCATATCCATAAA
>ERZ773150.113-NODE-113-length-94011-cov-15.154956_pt1 | contig 94011 bp, 85 predicted proteins | sample MGYA00580845_ERZ773150 | MGnify/ENA primary metagenome ERZ773150 (study PRJEB29015, sample SAMEA2737848) | human gut metagenome | biome: human gut; feature: human-associated habitat; material: faeces | place: China | collected 2012 ...
TGGACTGATTTTCAAGAGGGGCATGCCCTGCAAGAGAGGGCTGCCCCTAGTAGGTTGCCCGTAGTCAAACCCCTTCAAGGGCGCAAGCCCTTGAACGCCCCACAGTAAAAGCCCCCACCACAGAACCTCACAAAAAAAATTGTTCCACATAGAACAAGCAGCGCCCTTTCTAAAAAAAGACGCTGCTTGATTTTTTTATCTAATATAAATATAGTTTGAGATAGTTCGAGAAATTATTCTCCGTCAGAACCAGACTCGGACTCAGTGTCATCCGCTTCAGCAACACCCTCACCGTCAGCCTCCTCAGCCTCTAAAGCCGCGATAGCCTCCGCGTCAAGCTCTTCCTCAGCGCCGCTGTCCTCGATGACCGCCGTTTCAGCACTCTCGTCCCGCTCCGCTCGTGTGAACGCTACTACTTTGCTCTCGCCGCTCAGCTTCATAAGACGTACTCCGCGCGCATACCTGCTCATCGGCCTGATGTCCGAAGCCCTCAGCCTTATCACTACGCCGTCTGACGCTATCATGATGATGTCGTCCTCTTCGTCGATCACCTTTATGCCGCAAACGTGGTCGTCGCCGCTCCTGTAATTCTTAAGACCTAGACCGCCGCGGTTCTGTATGCGGTATTCGTCAAGGTTCGTCTTTCTGCCAAGTCCGCCCTCGGTAACTGTCAGCACGCTTGCGCCCTCGCGTACTCTCGCCATTGATACTACGCTGTCGCCCTCGCGCAGGGTTATCGCTTTCACGCCGTGCGCGCTTCTCGACATGTTGCGAATGTTCGTTTCCTTTATCCGTATCGCCATGCCCATTCGCGTCGCTACTATAAGCTGGCTGTCGCCGCCCGTCATTCTTACGCCCGCGATCTCGTCGCCCTCGTCAAGTCCTATCGCTATGAGTCCCTGCTTCCTTACGTTCTTGTACGCCGAAAGGTCGGTCCTCTTTATCTTGCCGTTCTTCGTGCATATTACTATGGCTTTGCCCTCCGCAAAGTCAGAGGTCTTTATCATAGCCGCTATCTTTTCGTTCTCTTTCAGCGGCAGTATGTTTACGATGTTCGTGCCCTTCGAGGCTTTCGAGCCTTCCGGCAGCTCGTAACATTTCAGCTTGTACATTATGCCGAAATTCGAGATAAACAGCAGGTTGTCGTGCGAGGAGCAGATGTACATCTCTTCTACAAAGTCGTCCTCTCTCTGCTTCATGCCCGATACGCCCTTGCCGCCGCGGTTCTGCGCTTTGTATGTGCTTACCGGCATTCTCTTGATGTAGCCGCTGTTCGTGTAGGTAACTACGTTCTCCTCTACCGGTATCAGGTCTTCTACGTCTACTTCGCCGCTTACGTTTTCAATCCTCGTGCGGCGCTCGTCGCCGAATTTGTCCTGTATCGCTTCTACTTCCTCTATCATGATGTTCAGTATGCGCGAGTGGTTCGCCAGTATGTCCTCGTAGTCCGCTATCTTTATCTCCAGCTCTTTCAGTTCGTCGATTATCTTCTGCCTCTCCAGACCCGTCAGCCTGCCAAGCGTCATGTTCGCTATGTGGTCGGCCTGCACTTCGCTCAGCTTGAAGCGGTCGCAAAGCCTCTGCTTGCCCTCGGGTATGTTCTTCGAGGTCTTCATTATCTCGATAACTTCGTCGATGTTGTCCAGCGCTATCGTTAAGCCCTTTAAGATGTGCTCGCGCTCTTTCGCCTTTTTCAGATCATACTGCGTCCTGCGTGTGATGACCTCTACCTGGAAGTTGATGTACTCTTCCAGCATCTGCTTCAGCGTCAGCGTTTTCGGCACGCCGTTCACCAGCGCCAGCATGATTACGCCTACCGTGTCCTGTAACTGCGTGTAGCTGAAAAGCTTGTTCAGTACTACCTGCGGTATAGCGTCCTTTTTCAGCTCTATCACTATCCGCAGTCCGTCTTTGTCCGATTCGTCGCGCAGATCGTGTATACCGTCTATCCTCTTGTCTTTGTGCAGCTCGGCTATGGATTGTATCAGCCTTGCCTTGTTTACCGCATAAGGTATCTCGTGTACTATTATGCAGTTCCTGCCCTTTATCTCTTCTATGCTCGTGTCCGCGCGCAGCGTTATCTTGCCGCGGCCCGTGCCGTATGCCGAGCGTATGCCCGCCCTGCCCATGATTATTCCGCCGGTAGGGAAGTCCGGGCCTTTTATGCACTCCATCAGCTCGTCAAGCGTGCAGTCAGGGTCGCGCACCATCAGCTTCATAGCGTCTATTACTTCGCCCAGGTTGTGCGGGGGTATGTTCGTCGCCATGCCTACGGCTATGCCTACCGAGCCGTTGCAGAGCAGCTGCGGAAAACGCGAGGGCAGTACTACCGGCTCTTTAAGTCTGTCGTCGTAGTTCGATTGGTAGTCTACCGTCTCTTTGCCTATGTCGGTGAGCATATTCATCGAAATTTTCGCCATCTTCGCTTCCGTGTATCGGTAAGCCGCAGGCGGGTCGCCGTCGATAGAGCCGAAGTTTCCCTGTCCGTCTATCATAGGGTATCTCAGTGAGAATGTCTGCGCCATTCTTACCAGCGCGTCGTATACCGAAGCGTCGCCGTGAGGGTGATATTTACCCAGCACCGAACCTACCGTGTCCGCGCACTTTCTGTAAGGCTTCTCGGGGTATAGTCCGTTCTCATACATGGTGTAGAGTATCCTGCGGTGTACGGGTTTCAGTCCGTCGCGCACGTCAGGCAGCGCTCTTGAGCATATTACCGACATCGAGTACTGTAAAAATGATTCCTTCATCATCTTCTCGATGTCTGTTTCAATGATGTTTGTATGATCGTTAAACAAATAATCACTCTCTTTCCGTTTCGTCAGCGTCAGCGCCGCTTTCCGAAGCTTTCTTTGTATGCTTTTTCAGCTTGTTAAGTTTGTCTGATCTTTCCTGTTTTATCGTGTATTCGCGGTAGTCGTCGCCCAGTATGTTCGATAAATGCCGGCGAAATACCTCGTTCATCTGCTCGTTCATCGCGCTCTTCGGCACTGTGTATATATAGTCTTTCTTGAATATCAGCACATACAGCCCGCCGCAGTCGATTACCTTTAGGTCTATGTCCTCAAATCTTATCATCACCGGCTGGTAGCTGTATATCCTGTCCCCCGCCAGCTCTGATTCTTCTATCACTATGCGCGAGTTGAAAAATGAAAGCTTGTAGCTGTCGTTCTTCACAGCGTCCGCCGAGTATACCGCCTCTTTCCGCGCGCTGCTGCTGTTCAGCCAAGTTATCCCGATCACGGCTAAGCATATGAGCATCAGCACCCAGTTCAGGTAGCTTTTAGGATACACCAGCCCCGATATCAAAAATACCGCCGCCGCTATGCCGAAGCCTATCGTGAATCTCACATTCTTCGGCTTTATGAATTCGCGGTAGAAAAGCTCGTAGCCGTCCGCCGCCTGCTCCGGCGTTATCATGTACTCTGTGCTGAATATCTTTTTGTCCTTCTTCGGGTCGGCGGTTATGCGCTTCTTGCGGCTCTTGTCGAAAAGCTCCTGTACCTCGTCCTCTTCGTCTAAGTAGTCGAAGTCGTCCTGCTCTTCGCTCTCTTCATCGCCCTCCGCGCTCACTCCGCGCTTGCCCGCGTCTTTATCGCCCGTGCCGAAAAACATATCTTTCAGCACAGCTTTGTCCAGCAGCTCTGAGTTTTTCAGCTTGCCCTTTATCGCGTTCAGCGCTCCCTGCGGCTTTTCGCTCTCAGCGCTTTCGGCAGTTTCCGCCTCTGCGCTCTTTTCGGCTTTTTCAGACTTCTCAGCGCTCTCGCCTGCGCCCGCGCTCACCTGTATCTCTGGTACGCGCCCGCTGCTCTTCTCGCGCTGCTCCTCAGTCTGCTCTATTATGTCTGATATGGCGGGAAAATCTGCTGCCGATACTTTGTTATCGGGCTTTTCGCTGTTTTCATTTTCCCCGCCGCGTCCTTCAAGTAGATCGTTCAATGTAATAATGATCCTTTCGCTTTATACGTCAAGGTTTGTAGCATACTGCGCGTTCTTCTCTATAAAATCTCTTCTCGGCTCTACCTTGTCGCCCATCAGTATGGTAAAGGCTTCGTCCGCTTTCTGCGCGTCTTCTACTGATATTTTTATCATAGTCCTGCGCTCGGGGTCTAGGGTAGTTTCCCAAAGCTGGGTCGGGTTCATCTCACCAAGACCTTTGTAGCGCTGTATGTCTACCTTTAGGTTCGATTCTCCCGCAAGCTCCGAAGCGTACATATCGCGCTCTTCTTCCGAGAATGCGTAGCGTACCTGCTTGCCGCGCCATACCTTGAAAAGCGGCGGCTGCGCGCAGTAAACGTGTCCATCTTCTATCAGCGGACGCATATATCTGAAAAAGAATGTCAGCAGCAGCGTGCGTATGTGCGAGCCGTCAACATCGGCATCGGCCATGATTATTACTTTGCCGTATCTCAGCTTGCTTATGTCAAAATCTTCGCCGATAGATGTTCCCAGCGCCGTTACTACCGGCATCAGCTTTTCGTTGCCGTATACTTTGTCTATGCGCGCTTTCTCAACGTTCAGCATCTTGCCCCAGAGGGGAAGTATCGCCTGGAATTTTCTGTCGCGTCCCTCTTTGGCAGAGCCGCCCGCCGAATCTCCCTCTACGATGTATATTTCCGTGTACTCGTTGTTTCTGTCAGAGCAGTCCGCCAGCTTGCCCGGCAGGCTTGAGCTTTCCAGTGCCGATTTGCGCTTTCTCGCGAGGTCGCGCGCGTTCTTAGCCGCCTCTCTCGCCCTCTGCGCCGCCATTGATTTCTCAAATATCGTCTTTGCTACCTGCGGATTTTTCTCTAGGTAGTCCATCAGCTTGTCTGAAACTATCCTGTCTACCAGCGGCTTTACTTCGGGATTTCCCAGCCTTCCCTTTGTCTGACCCTCAAATTCGCAGTTCGTCAGCTTTACCGATATTATCGCCGTAAGGCCCTCGCGCACGTCGTCACCCATCAGCTTATCGCCGTCTTTCAGCAGGCCGAATTTCTTTCCGTACTCGTTTATTACCTTAGTCAGCGCCGTCTTGAAGCCCGTTTCGTGCGTGCCGCCGTCGGGCGTGTGGATATTATTAGCAAATGATAGCACAAATTCCGTGTAGCTGGTGTTGTACTGCATAGCTATCTCGGCGAAAATATCGCCCTCCATGCCCTGAATGTGTATTACCTCTGGGATAATGGCGTCCGCCGCTTTAGATCTGTGTATGTGCTCTACAAATTCCCTGATACCGCCCTCGTAGTGCAGAGTTTCGGTCTGTATATTCTCCGGGTCGCGCGAGTCGGTGAATACTATCTTCAGACCCGCGTTGAGGAAAGCCTGTTCGCGCAGACGGCGAAGCAGAGTTTCGTAATCATACACCGTAGTTTCGGTAAATATCTCGGGGTCTGCCTTGAATTTTATTACAGAGCCGGTGCGCTCGGTAGTGCCGATGACCTTTAGCGGCTCTGAGTATTTTCCGCGTTCAAAGCGCTGGAAGTGCACGTTTTTGCCGTCGTAGATAGTCAGCTCCAGCCATTCGCTGAGGGCGTTTACAACAGAAGCGCCAACGCCGTGCAGACCGCCCGCGACCTTGTATCCGCCGCCGCCGAATTTACCGCCTGCGTGGAGGACTGTGAAAACTACGGTCGCGGCAGAGATACCCTCTTTTGGGTGGATACCGGTAGGTATACCGCGTCCGTTGTCGGAAACCTGTATCACGTCGCCGGGAAGAATATCTACGTCTATCTGTGTGCAGTAACCTGCGAGGGCTTCGTCGATAGCGTTGTCCACTATCTCGTACACGAGGTGGTGCAGACCGTGAGGGCCGCTTGAGCCGATGTACATACCTGGGCGTTTTCTTACAGCTTCAAGACCTTCGAGGACTTGTATCTGATTTTCGTCGTAGTTATTATTTTCGTCAACGCGGGAGATCTCAGCCGCTTCGATTTCCTCGGCGACGATCTGTTCAGCGTTATCAGCGGCAGGCTGAGAGCCGATTTCGTTCAAATTCTGATTGTTTTCGATATTCATATTCAAGATCTTACCTCCAGTTTTGGAAATTTGGATAGCCAAGTTCCCACGTTGTTTGTATCTAAAAATAGTCGCGGTGCAAAAGTAAAGCTATGCACCGAAATAAGGCGTGAAATTAAGAAGCGCGGGATCAAGCGACGCGTGGAAAGTCGGCTTCGCCGAATTTCCGAGAAGTTGGCTGCGCCAACTTCCCACTTTGTTTCGCTTACCAAACAAATGATAAGCTCATGTCAATAGAAGCGGTTGCAAGGCGCGCGAGCTTTGCCGAGGGGTCAAGGGGGCGAGAAGCCCCATTGTGGGAGTCCAGAGGGCGAAGCCCTTTGGGAAAAGTGCGGCGACAGCAACAAAAACCAAGCCAGTCCCAGCATAGCCCCAAACAAACCCAACACCCCAAAATGCGGGGCTGCCGAAAAAACGGCGAACGCTCAAAAGCCGTGATCCTAATCAAATGCGCAGACCCAACCAGCCCCGCATTTTCTACCGCACGTCCTCCTGATGTCGGCAAAACCCGCAAAGAGCGAAGCGATTTTGCGGCGCTCAGCAGTCCGAACCCAACAAGGGCGACAGCCCTTGCCAAGCCCCGCACTCAGCATGATTATCATATCTAAATCACTGCTCTGTACGGTGTGCTTACCGGTTTTGCGCTTTTTCTGTCGTTCGTTCAAGGGCGTGCGCCCTTGAAGGGGTTTGCCTACGGGCGACTTACTAGGAAAATCCCTCTATCGCAGGGATTTTCCTCTTGTATAACAGTCCACCGGACTGTTATACAATTCACCTTTTTCGGAGCTCCCTTCGGATTGGGGGTTTCGCCGCCTGCGGGCGGCGACGATAGGGGCTGCTCGCCCCCCTCGACCCCCTCGGCAACGGCTGGCGCGTCGTTGCATCCCGCGCTTTTTTAAATTCGCGCTAGGGTGTTGAGCGTGCTAGGCGTTTGTGCCGCGGCTTTTACAAAGTTCGGGATTTTTCTGCCTTTTACAGCTCGAGCTTACCCTTTGCCCTTCCCGCGATAGTTCGCGGCGATACCCTGCTTACATACACCCGCTCGTCTAATATCTCTCTATCAAACGTTACCACAAAACTCCTCGGTATCTCCTCCGTACAGCTTACATCTCGCTTCCGCGCCGCCGCTGTTCTCAAATACTCCCTCGTGTCCTGCGATACCGTCGCTCTCTCTATGTCAAATACCCCTATGATCTCGCTGTCTTTCACCATCGCGCCATTCCCGATGTGTACATACACCTCAGATCACTCTCCCGCTGTTTATCTTGATAACTTTTCCTCCCGCGGCTCGCCCTCTCAGGGCTTCCTCGCCGCAGCAGGTGATTATTACTTGCATATCTCTTATCTTGCTCATCACAAACTCCTGCCGACCCGCATCAAGTTCGCTCATTACATCGTCCAGCAGTATGCAGGGCGCGTCGCCAGTTTCTTCGCTCAGTATATACGCCTGAGCCAGCTTCATGATAAGCGCTATCGACCTGTGCTGCCCCTGCGAAGCATAGTCTTTCGCGTACATTCCGTTTATCTTGCAGTGCAGGTCGTCGCGGTGTACCCCTTTCAGCGTGAACCCCGCGCGCATATCCTCCGCACGGCTCTTCTTCAGCGCCTCAGCATACTCCGCCGCAAGGTCGTTCCGGTAATCAGTTCGCCCCTGCAAATTTTCATATATTGTCGAATGATATTCTATCTCAAGCCGCTCACGCCCCTGCGAGATCTCGCTGTAAAGCTTCTGAGCCGCCATTTCCAGCTTTTTGCAGTAGTTGTACCTCAGCATTGATATATACGCGCCCATCTGCGCCAGCTGTATGTCCCATATGTCCAGCATATCGCCGATGTCCGCCGTTTGGTACGCCGCTTTTAGCTGAGTGTTCCTCTGCTCCAGCAGCCTGCGGTATTTGTCTACCACCCGCCTGTACGAACGCTTTATCTGCGATACCGAAAGGTCGGCAAAGCTGCGCCGCACCTCGGGCGAGCCTTTTGAAAGCTCCAGATCTTCGGGCGTGAATACTACGCACTCCAGCGCGCCGAAAAGCCCCGAGGGATTCTTTACGCTTACGCCGTTGAGCGCTATCTTCTTGCTGCGTATCTCGCTTCTTATCAGCGTGTAGTCTATCTGCTGCGTGCGCCGCTTGTCCGCGAAACGCAAGCCTATGTCAAAGCGCTCGCCGCCTAGGCGTATCAGCTCGCGGTCTTTCGCCCCGCGAAAACTTCTCTCGCCCGTGCACAGCCATATCGCTTCGAGTATGTTGGTCTTGCCCTGCGCGTTCTGCCCGCATATCACGTTCAGCTCGGGGTGCAGGTCTATATCTATATTTTCCAGATTTCTGAACCCGTCCGCGCTGAAATGCTCTATTCTCATGCTTTATTCCGCAGCCGCGGCGGTGCTCACTATCTCCAGCTTCAGCGAAAGCTCGTCTATCTCGGCGCAGTCGCCGTTTCTCAGCTTTTTGCCGCGCATGGTGCAAACCTCGCCGTTCACTTTTATGCGTCCCTCGGCGATGACCTCTTTGGCGATCCCGCCCGTTTCAGTAACGCCCGCGTATTTCAGCAGCGAGTCGAGCTTGATGTACTCGGTGTTTATCTTTATCTTTTCGCTTCTCATTATCTTAAAATCTTCCCTCTGCAATTTATTCCTTCGGCAGTCTTACAGGCAGCACAAGGTATGTGTAGCTTTCGCCGTTTAAGGGCATTATCTTCATAGGCAGCAGACTTCCGCCAAGCTGCAGCTTTACCTTTTCGTCGCTTACCGCCTTTAGCGGGTCGAGGAAAAAGCGGCATTTAAAGCCTATCTCCATAGATGTTCCGTTAATGTCGGCGCTTATCTCGTCATGCACTTTGCCGAGCGAGCGCGTCGAGCATTTTATGGATATTTGACCGTTGTCGAACATACAGCGTACAGGGCTGGGGTTCTTTTCGTTTATCAGCAGCAGGCAGCGTTCGAGGGTGCGTATCAGCTTCACGCGGTCTACCACCACTTCGGTCGTCCAAGTGCTGGGTATAGCGCTCTTGTACGGGTGGAACTCGCCCTCCAGCAGGCGCGAATTTACAAGGTAGTTGCCCACCTGGAAAATAATGTGCTTTTTAGCAAGGAAGAGCGAGCATACCTCGTTCTCATCGTCTGAGAGCAGCTTCGATACCTCGTCGAGGTTTTTAGCTGGCACTACGAATTTCAGCTCGCCCTCGTAGGAGATCGGCTCGGTGCGTACCGCTAGGCGGTAGCCGTCTATCGCCGCGACTGTAAGGGTGTTGTTTTCTATCTCAAAAAGTTCGCCTTTGAGGATCGGCTTTATGTCGAGCTGCGAAGCGGCGAATTTAGTCTGCTGTATCATGCTTTTTAGCACGGGCTGAGAGATCTTCACCTCGGTGGAAGAGTCTTTGCCTGGCAGTTCGGGGTAATCGTCGGCGGGGATAGCGTTGAGGTTGTAAGAAGTAACGCCGCATTCTAGGGTTATCATGTAGTCGTCTGATACCTCGAAGAGAAGTTCATCGTCGGGCATTTTGCGAACCATTTCGCAGATAATGCGGGAGTTTACGATAAAGTCAGCGCTGTCGGCGGAGCGAATCTCGAGGTTAGTGCGGATACCAATTTCGAGGTCGTAGCCGGTAAGTTCGAGGTTATTTTGGCGGATAGAGAATTTTATACCTTCGAGGGCAGAGAGAGCCGACCTGTCGGATACCGCCTTTGAAACGTTGTTAAGCGCTTCTGAGAGTTTAATTTTATCGCAAGTAAATCTAGTCATAGTAACTCCTTTCGGTAGAGTAAAAATCTATCAAATAACAATTATTAACAAAAACAATAATTAAAACAAAGTAAAAGCCCCTGTCAATAGAAGCGGTTGCAAGGCGCGCGAGCTTTGCCGAGGGGGTCGAGGGGGGCGAGAAGCCCCAATCGTCGCGCTCCGCAGAGCGCGAAACCCCTTACCGAAGGGCGCTCCGCATAGGGTGAATTGGAAAACAGTCCGGTGGACTGATTTCCAAGAGGGGCATGCCCTGCAAGGGAGGGCTGCCCCTAGTGAGTCGCCCGCAGACAGCCCCCTTCAAGGGCGCACGCCCTTGAACGAACTAAGTAAAAGCCCCAAACCGGTCAGTCTAAAGTATGTACTACCCATAACATACATAAATACATACATATATATCCAAGTATTCCCACACCCTGAGCCGTTCAAACAACCTCGCCTTACTGCATTTTCCAACGCGTTTGAAGTGCTTTCTCGGGGGGATAACTATGTATAAGTATAAATATCTGTATATATATATGGCTTTGGATAGCTCTAGGTAGTCTTTGCGTTTGTTCGTGCTTGCAAGGGCTTGCGCCCTTGTTTGGTTTAATTGTTGTTCGCCGCAAAATCGCTTCGCTCTTTGCGGATTGTGCCGACATTAAGAGGATTGCGTTTAGAAAATGCGGGGCTGTTCGGGTTTTATGGTTTGATATGTTCGTTGCTTTTGAGCGTTCTCCTGTTTTTGTCAGCCCCGCATTTGAGGGATTGCTTTTGTTTAAGAGGATATTTTGATGGGATAATTTCTGCTTTGTGATCTTCTCACTCCAGGGGGCTTCTCGCCCCCTTGACCCCTCGGCAAAGCTCGCGCGCCTTGCAACCGCTTCTATTGACATGAGCTTATCATTTGTTTGGTAAGCGAAACAAAGTGGGAAGTTGGCGCAGCCAACTTCTCGGAAATTCGGCGAAGCCGACTTTCCACGCGTCGCTTGATCCCGCGCTTTTTAATTTCACGCTTCACTTTGTTCAAAGCTTCACTTTTATTCCGCGTTTTAAGTTTCAACTATCGCTTTTTTAAAACGCTCAAAAATCACAGCTTCTCGCTATCTTATAACAAACATAACTAACTTTTATTTTAGCAGTAGTATTAGTGTCGGTTGAAAACTCCTAAAACTACTCCTATACCCCCTCAAACCTCAGCATTTCCCACGGTTTCGTTCTCCCAACTTCTCAACTGTCTTTCATTAGCCTTTCAACTGCTTTGTTGATTTTCTCCACCCATTTTCTGGTGTGTTAAAACTGTTGGCTTTGTGTGTGTTGATTGTTGATAAACCCCCGCCTTTTTTGTTGAATCACTCCCGCAGTTTGAAAACTCCTTGTTGATTCCGTTGACTTCCCCTTTTCCGACTTTTTTCGTAAAATTTCTTTTCACTTAGCCTTTTCAAGCCTTATCTCGCTCTTGTCTTCTCAATTTTCATTAAAGTTAAATTGTTGAAAACTCTGTTGATAATGTTGAAAAAAAGCTAAAAATTTTTTGCTGCCATTTTCAGACAGTCTTAAAAAATGTATTATACCTCTTTCAGATTTTTGATGATGTCGTCTACCGTTTCTTTCAAGTCACTGTTAGTTTTTAACAGCTTCGCTACATCTTGATAGTGTATCGTCATCGTGGAATGGTTCTTGTTCAGCTCGTTTCCTATCTGAATGTACGTCATTCCCTTTATCTCTTTCATGAGGTATATTGTGATCTTTCTTGCAAGCGATATGTTGGCCCTGCGGTTCTGCGAACGTATGTCGTCAGGCGTTACGTTAAAAGCCGTCGCTACTTCTGATATTATCCTGTCAGTAGTTATCTCCGTCGGGTGGTTCTCTATCATTACTTCTTTGATAACTCGCTGTACCATCGAGATAGAGGGCGACTCGCTCGTGTATATCGTCAGCGCCTTTATCTTGTTCATCGTGCCTTCCAGCTGACGTATGTTCGTCTTTATCTTTTCTGCGATGAGCCGCGCAAGGTTGTCCTTTATCTGTAAGTCTAAAAGCTCCGCCTTGCACTTGATTATCGCCATTCGCGTTTCAAAGTCCGGCGGCTGTATGTCTACCTGCATTCCCAGCAGAAAACGTGAACGTATGCGGTTCTCCAGCTTCGAGATCTTGCTCGGCGCTATGTCTGAGGTCAATACTATCTGCTTTCCCGCATTGTAAAGGTCGTTGAATGTGTGGAAAAATTCCTCCTGCACCGCGTCTTTGTTGATGATGAACTGTATATCGTCTATCAGCAGGTAGTCCGCGCTGCGGTATTTGTTGTGAAATTCGTTCGTCGAGCGCTCAGAAAGCGCCTGTACGAATTCGTTAGTGAAATTCTCGGTGGTGGTGTAGATAAGGTTCATCTCGGGGTGGTTCTGTTTTACCTGCGCCTCTATAGCTTTCATAAGGTGCGTCTTGCCGAGGCCTGAGTCGCCGTATATGAAAAGCGGGTTGAACATATTGTTGTTGTCCCCCTCGCCGCCGTCGGCTTTGTTCGCCACCGCCGTGCAGCAGGCGTATGCCAGCTCGTTCGATTTGCCCTTGATGAAGTTGTCGAAGGTCAGCTTTTCCTGTACTCCCGCTACGGTGGGCGTATGGCCCGCAGGCTCTGCCGCCATAGCTGAGGTGAACTGCGGCTGCGCCGCGCTCTCGCTGTCCTTGCTCTTTACCAGCAGCCTTATCTCTACGGGGAAGCCCATCACGTTCTCAAACGCTTCTTTTAGACTCGGCTCGTATATATCCAGCGTGGTCTTTTTCGTAAATTCGCTCTCCGTAAGCAGAAAAGCGGTGTTGTTCTCAAATTTGTATGGTTCAAGTACAGCAAGCCATCTTTTATACCCTACTTCGCTTACGTTCGGCAGCTGTCTTAAATATTTCAAAACGCTTTCAAAAACGTCGTTGAAAGACTCCATCAATAAATACCTTCCCTTCATAACTTTCGTGAATGGCAAATCATGCCATCTTCTTGAAGGCATACTTCACCGTAAAAATATCGTTTCCTTATTATTATAACATATATTAAACAAAATTTCAAGTGCGCCGCATTTATAATAATGTAGAAATTTCAATTGTTTTTTTAGTTGTTTTTTTACGCCTTTTTTTGCAAAACGCGTTTATGGCGCACGAACGCCCCTGTACGGCGCGTTTTCTCTCCGTGCAGGGGTATCCGTTGTGGGTCTTGCCGCCCTACTGCGGGCAGTACAGGTCATTGTAAAAGCTCAGTTCGGTAAATAAGCCTTTAGGCGAGCAGGTTATCTCTATCCTGTCCACCTCCGCCGCCGTCAGGCTCAGCCCCTCGGCGGTAAAGTTTGCCTTGTCCAGCAGTTCTTCCAGCTCAGCGCCCGCGTATTTCAGCCTGCCGTACTGCCTGCCGCGGTCGCCCGCGCCGATGTGGCAGCTCAGCCCCGCCTGCGGGTCGTATGCCCATTCGTTGTCGCGCGCGTAGTATTTGTGCTTTATTATGTGCCGATTTACGGCGAAGCTGTTGGTCTTGCTGATGTTCCATTCCCCCGCCGCGTCCTGCGTGTGCGCGTGCGAGATGAGCCCCGTCAGCTTTACGCCAGAAGAATAGCTTACTATCTTCTTTCCGCTGTAATCGCGCGTTTTTGGTGATATAGCCGTGCAGTATACGCTGTTCGTGCCGCGTATGTAGGGGTATGTCGAGTACGCTTTTGCCGCGTAGATACAGGCGGCTTCCCACACCGTGCTCGTGTCTTTTATGTATACATAATTTACCTTTTTGGTGCTGCCCTGACAGCTCACCGCGTATGCCCCCGCCGCCTTGCCGATAACTGCCGAGAGGTCGGGCTGGCTGATTATCCCCGGCTCTGCCATGTTCTGCCCCAGCAGCATTGAGAAGCCCAGCGAGCGCAGGCGTATCCGCCACACCCCGTGCGAGTATTCGCAGACTACGCTGTCCGCCGTGCCGTGGTGTATTATCTTGCTGCCGATGTACAGCTTCACCGCCGTGACCTCCGCGGGCACGCACCTGCCTATGAATATCCCGCTGAGCAGTGTGTACGGCGTGTACCGCTCTTTTACAAAACTGAATCCCGCCGTTCGGCTGAAATAAAGGCTCGCCGCACCGCTCGCTCGGCATAGTTCGCACTTTATCTCCGGTATTTCGTATGTCGCCATTTAGTTCGTCACCTCCGTTAGGGTAAATTCGCACTCGCAGTAGTCACGCTTCTCCGCGCCCGTTATCCTGCCCGCAAGCAGCGCGTAGCCGCCGTAGCTTACTTTGTTTATCGAAAAGCTCAGGCTGTCCGCCGCCGCCATGCTTCTCAGCAAGGTTTCGTAGTCGAATATCTCGCCTACCTCTATGCGGCAGTGCAGGGTTATCGTCTCGGGGCTACCGCAGGCGCGTACCCTTATACACCCGCCGTCCGCCAGCGCGGTGCTCTCTATCTTGTTGGCAAAGCTCATTTTCACTCCGTCGAAATAGTAGCCTTTGCCGCCGTATTCAAAGAAATATACAGTACCCGATGCGCTCATTTCAAGTCCTCCTTTTTAATAGCCAGCGTGTATTCCGCCTCTATCACCTGCTCCAGCCTGCCGAGCGCGGCGTTTCGCTTAGGCGCTCCGCAGGTCAGCGATATTACCGCCAGCGGCGATGAGAAATACAGCTCGCCCGCCGCCTTGTGCGCCATGCTCTGCAATACCGCCGCGTCGTCGAAATTCTTTTTCCCGCCCAGCAGGCGTATGTGTACCTTTACCGCCGCCGAGCATTTTGAGTTCGCATTCGCCGCCTGCCTGTATTCGCCAAGGGTCAGCCTTTCGGTGCGCCATAGCGCGGTGTACGCCCCCGCTCTCAGCGGTTTAGCGGAGGAATATTCCTCATACACCTCAAAGCCCGCTTTGGTAAGCTTGTCGCTCAGCATCGTATTTACAGCCGTTATCATGCGCTCACACCCCCATGAATGAGAATGTGTCGTCCATTACTAGCCCCAGCGCGATCAGCTTTTCAGCCGCCGCCCTGCGCAGACCGTATGCGCACTGCAAAAGCTCTTCGCCGCCGCGCACCACGGCTACCTCGCCGTTTTCCGTCATTACAGCCTTGCGCGAGAGCACAAGCTCAAACGCGCGGTCGTAAGCCGCCACCGCCGCCGCCGCGTAAACGCACACCGCCTTTTGCTCCTCGGTAAGCTCGCTCGGCGAGATCATAAGCTGCGAAACAACGTATATCTCGGCGTTTTCGAGCAGCGCAGCGTACTGCTGAGCCTCAAATTCCTCGTCGCTTACAGCCGTCAGCCGCTGAAAATCTCTCTTTACATTTTCATACTCCAGATATTTCATATTTTCATACATCTCCTATCGTAAAATTATATAAAAACAAGGCGGCGCGGCGGATATGCCCGCTTACTGCGCCGCCCGTTCTTATATTGGCTTAGTTTTTATTATTTCGTTTCAGACTGCTTTGCGTATGTTAGTTCAGATAATTATTTTATCATGTTGTCACGACTGTTCCAGAGTCTTTACCGAGTCCGCGGTCAGTACTGAGAAGCCGCACATTACCGAAGCCGCTATTTCGTCGCACTGGGTAGAGATAAGCTTGTCGGTGTCTATGATGACGTCAGTGCCGAATATCGCTTCTACTCCGCAGCTCGAGTCCATGCCGATGGCTGTGCCCGCCTTTAGCCATGGGCACTTTACAAGCGTGATGCCGTAGGGCGTTACCGCCTTGCCGCTCGACATAAAGTCGCTTACGCAAAGCTTCATCTCGTCCAGCGCGAGAATGTTCGCCATCATAGCGGGGTTGCAGAGCATAACGTCCATATCGCAGCTGCTCATGGAAGCCCAAAAAGCCGCAAGCTGCGCATAGGTCACAGTGCCCGTGTACTTGGTCTTTGTTGAAGAGGTGTAGATAACGTCCGTCATCTTCTTATTCACCGCGCGGGAAAGCTGCGCGCCGAGCGAGCGCAGTATAACGCCGAATGCTTCGAGCCTCTGCTTGCGCACCGCTTCGTAAGAGCAGTCGAGCCTGCGGGCAAATTTCGTCAGCGCCGAGGCGGTGTCAGCAAGCTTTACCGTGGTAGCAGGCATGGCGGCGAGCTGCGCTACGCCCGTTTCGCTGCCCGCAGAGGTAACGCTCAGCGCGCGAAAGTCTACCGAGTCGGTGTAGGTCACCGCGGCGGCGTACTGCACCAGCGATACGCTGTCCATGCCGCTCTTTATCTGGCGGCGCACATATTCGGGGAAAAGCACCGCCGATTCGGTAGAGGTAAAGAATTTTTCTACCCTGTCGCAGCCCTCGCCCGCTATCTTTATGTCAAAGCGCTTGAGCTGTCTTTCAAAAGCGTCGAGCTGTTCCATATCAGTGCCCTTGTACTCCGCGTCGGGGTCTAGCGCCGCAAGCGCCTGAGTGAAGTTCTTGCCGGTTATCGAATAAAGTCCTCTGTCAAGTTTGATGTTCTTATACATATTCAAAATACTCTCCTTTTTTAATATCAGTCAAAATTATGTTAATGCTTTCCGTTCAAATTCATCTCTTCATTCTGAAAGATGTGTTTCTTATAGCCGAGCCTATGCGCTGTAAGCCGCCGCTCTCCTCGGTTTCGTTATTTTCGCTGTTGTAAAAAACGCTCTTCGGTCTTTCGCTCTGTTCTTTCATCACGTCCTTTCTTATGCGCTTTTTGAATTCTAAAAGCTGGGCGTAGCTCATCTCGCCGCACACCGCCTTTATAGTTTCCGCCCCGAATGATGGCACGCAAAATCTGCCCAGTCGTATTATCTCGCTGATAGCGTCGGCGCGCGCCTTGTCTTCCACGCTTTTCAGCTCGGCAACGCGGTTTTCCAGCACGCCGTTCTCGCGTTTCAGCTCGGCGCACTTCGCGGCTATCATGCCTATCTCCTCGCTGCTGAGGTCGTACTTTCTGTCCGCGAATGCGCCCGATTTCGTAACGCCCGCGTTCGGCTGGGCAGGTATAGCCACGAACGACCATTCGTAAGCGTCGCTCGGCTCTTCAAGTATCTTCTCGCAGAGCTTTCCGCTGTAATATTCGCCCTTTATGTGCGTGCAGGGCTGTCTGCGCTCGTCTGCGCCGCATATCGAGCATATCTTTCTGCCTACCGAGCAGCATACCGAAACTTCTTTCTTTATCCCGCCGTCTATCTCGGCTATCAGGTCGGCGTTTTTCTCGGTGCGCATCATGTATGCCATAGCCTTTACGCAGCGGTAAGGCTCGCCCGATTTGGTAGAGCGGCTCTCGTCCGCCGCAAGCTCGGCGCGGAATATCCTTGCCGTCTGGTTCGCGCCCTTCGGGTCGTGGTCGAAAATGCCCGTCTTGCCTACGAAAAGCTCGGCAAGCTTCGCCAGCGCCGATACTGAAAATCTCTCGCAGTCGCGGTCGGTCTCATTATCGCAGAGCGTTACGGGGAATACATACACCTCCTCCGCTTTCAGTTCGCGCCGCGCAAGCTGATTTATCAGCGCCATATCCTCCGCGCTGACGCCGCCGTTACCGCTGTCTGCGTTCGCATTTTCGATACTGCCGACAGCCGCCGTCTTGTTCACTACATCGCTGTTTGTCATGTCTTTTACCTCCTTCTCATACTTTTCCATTCATTTTCATCTTGCTTTGGTTCTCAAGCTCTATCTGCTGCGCCTGAGCGTTGTAGAGCCTTGCCCGCGCGAGCGATTCTTCGTCCTGCAAGTTCACGTTTTCCCACTCCACCCATATATCAGATGAAATGCCGTTCATATCGGCGTAAAAACGCGCTGTCTTCAGTATCACCTGCTCGAGCAGTCTGCGGTAGTAGTCTATCTCGCTTGTGAGTATGTCCGCCTGCTGGCTGCTCATGCGCTCGGTAGTAGACCAGTTCAGCCCGAGCAGGAATGGCGGTATCGAAAGCTTCGCTATAAGCTGTTCGAGAAGCTGGCGTACAGGTATCTCGGTGTTCAGCTCCGCGCCGTCTGCGCCGATAACTTTTATCTCCACGTCGCCTACGGCTATGAAGTCCTTTACCTGCCCCGCTTTTGAGGCCGCCATGCCGTCCGCCCATTCGCGGGCGATGTCCATAGCGCGCTCCTTGGCGTAAGCCGCCTCGCCCTCGCCCGAGGGCTTGTAGGTCACGGCGTAGCGCACGTTTCCCGCGCGCTCGAAATTCTGCCCTACGGTCTCAAATATCCTCAGCAGTACCCCGCTCAGCGCAGGCAGTCCGCGCAGCAGCGATACCCCTTCGGGGTGCTGGGCACTCGGGTTCTGCACTGTGTAAAGCACTCGCTCGGGGTGCATACAGCGCAGCTTTTCGCCAGTGTACGCGCTGTAAAACTCCGCACGGCTCATGTCCTTAGCGGCGCGAACGCGGAAAAGCGTGCAGTCGGCGCAGTACAGCCCCGATATCTCGTGCGTTATCCCGCTTACCAGTATCTCGCCCATAGCCCTGCCGTATGTCAGCAGAGAGTCAAGATACATCTCGCAAAATCTCTCTAGCGAACGTCCGCTCGCGGGTACTGGCAGTTCGGCGAAAAATTCCGCCATCTGCTTTTCGGCGCGCTCGTCGGCGCAGCGCAGCTTAAAGCCGCCCGTCAGCCTTACTACTTTTGTAATAGCCGCGTCGATTATCGGCACCTGCGCCCTAAGCATATCGTAAAGCCCCTCTTCGAGCTGCGCGGGCCGGCAGGCGAGCGGCATATTATCGGTATCGAACCCCGCCGTGCGCGAAGCCGAAGCCTTTACCGCCCCCGAGAGCACGGGCTTTGCTGTCTTTTTCTTGCTGTCAAAAATCAAATCTTCACTTCCCTTGTTTTTCTTTTCATGTAGTTAATGTTTATCTTTGAAGTGAGAGCACGAAGAACGGGTCTTCGCTGCGGCTCACCTCTGCGGCGAAGTAGCGCACATCGTCCATTGCGTGGTCGTTTTCTTTTACAGGTCTGTCCGCCGCGGCGGAGTCGTCCCAGTGGTAGAGGGCAAATTCGCGTATGCAGTCGGCGCAGGCGGGCGAGATCTTTATAGTTCCGCAGCTGAGCATATCGGCTACCCGCCTTATGCCGCTTATAACGTCGTTGTCCGCCTTTGCTATCTTGAACCTGCCGTGCGCGCGCACCGCAGCGATGAACGAAGCCGCCGAGGGGTCGCATATCACCTTTTCGGGCTGTATGTCCCCGCATAGCCGCTCCAGCCCCGCGTAATGCTCTTCGTCGGTGCGCTGAAAGCCCTCGCGCCGCGAATCGTAGTAGTATTCGCGAAGTCTGTACCATACCCCGCCGCTAAGCCCCCATAGCCCGAAGCTCGAGGGGTTCACCGTGCCGTAATCGCAGCTTACGATGTACTTTTCAAACTTCGTCGGCAGCTTGTTTGCAACGTGGTCTTTTTCGCTGAACATCGGGTAGACCAAGCCGTCGGCGTTTACCCATCTGCCGAGTATGAAGCGCTCGTAAAAAGCCCCGCTGTAAAGCCTGCGGTAGCGCTCTTTCACCTGCGGCGAGAGCGAGGGGTTGTCGTCGAGCGTGAAGTGCACATACATCAGCCGCTTTTCCGTAGCTTTGTCCACCCACTCCCGCTTGAACCAGTGGTATGCGCTCTCGGGGTTGCAGTTGAACCATAGCTTCGAGCCGCTGACCGAGCACCTAGCCGCCGCCTGCTCAACAAAACTGCGCGGCATCAAGGCGGCTTCGTCAAAAAGTACCCCCGCCAGCGTCATGCCCTGTATCAGCGCCGCCGAGCTTTCGTCCCGCCCGCCGAATATGTAAAATCTGTTGCTCACGCCGCCCAGCGATATATCAAGGTAGTTTTTCGATAAACATTCGTCCACCGAAAACCCCGCTTTTTTCGACATCTCGGTAAGCGTGCCGATGATGTTCCGCCGCACCGAGGCTATCGTCTTTCCGCATATCGCAAAGCTGCACCCGCTGAAATTAGTCTGCGCCCACATCACGAACGAGAGCGACATACACATGGTCTTGCCCGAGCGTACCGCTCCGTCGCAGATTATCCCGTCAAGCTCTTTTCCCGGCGGGCTGGTCCACCAGCGGAATATCGTGAGCTGTTTCGGCGAAAAGCTCATTTTCAAAGCTCCTCACCCTTTCCATTTCCACTAACGTTTCCGTATATCGCGCTGATGAGGTTTTCCGCGCCCGCCGCGCCGCTCTCTTCGCGCTCGCAGTCTATCAGCTTTTCCAGCGCCTTTTGCCTGTCGAAAAATTTCATCTCCACCTTTCCGCCTCGGTCGCGCTTTATCTCCGCGACTGCGAAAAGGTCGGCGCGCTCTATCATCGCAGGCGTTATGTCGTCCGCAAAAGCCAGCCGCACAGCGTCGTTCACCCTGCCGAAAGCTATTCGCCGCAGACCTTCGGCGGCAGGGCACTGCGCTTTCTGCGCCACCGCCGCCGCTATGCGCTTTTTCACAGTCTTTGAGCAAAGCAGCCGCGCACCCTCCGCAGCCGCCTGCTCGCTGGGTGTGCCCGCGTTGACCGCCGCTTCGTAAGCGTTGCCGAACACTGCGAAATTTTCAGCAAACTCCGCCGCGTCGGCTCTGTTTTTCACACCTATCTTCAAAATATCCCTCCGTTTCTTAAATACTTTTCCATACTGTTCCACTTATGCCTATGTCATGATAAAAAATCTGACCATTCGATGCAGACGGCGACTGATTTTTCCACGCCGTCTGAAAAACACCCTCCATATATAGGCTCATATCGCGCTTTTGTTGCACGTTTTTATGCAACAATTAACTAAATATGTCTAAATTAAAAAATAAACTGTATCTCTGCTCAAATCCGCGTGCAACAAAATGTGCACAATAACGAAAAAAAGCGCATGACTTTCAAAAAAGAAAATCATGCGCTTAATTGACAAATATCGTCAAGTGTGCTATAATAAATTCAAGGCGTACTGCACAAAAACGGTAGGCGGTTCAAATCTTCCTCCAGAGATGGAGGTGAGCTGTATGAACGTAGCAACGGTAATAACATTACTTAACTTGATTATCAACATAATCAGACTTGCGTTATATATAAGCAAAAACAAAAAGAAATAACCGCCACTACTCGCAATAGAACGGTTATTTCAAAATAAACCATATTGGAGGAGAACCGCTTATCGCAGTGCGCCTCTTTGTTATCTATATTATATCACGCCATGAACCGTTTGTCAAGCAGTACAAACATAAATTTGACAAAACCCGACAAATATGTTACAATACTAATCAAGGCGTACTGCAAAAACGGTAGGCGGTTCAAATCTTCCTCCAGAGATGGAGGTGAGCAATATGAGCGTTTCAGATGTGATCTCGTTATTACTTTTGATAACAAACATAGTTGAATTAGTTTTCAACATCTGCAATAACAAAAAGAAGTGACCGCCCAACTTGCCAAAGGACGGTCACTTTTTAAAAAATACCTGATTTTGGAGGAGAACCGCTTATCGCAGTGCGCCTCTTGTTATCTTAATTATACCACGCCGAACGCCGTTTGTCAAGCGGGAGGACGCGGATATTCGGCGGGTTATTGCTCGCCGTGAAAATTAAATGTAAAAAAATTGTGAATGTGGTTGACAACTGCGCTCGGTATAATGTATAATAGTAAATTGTAGGGGCTTATTGTCTTTATTTTCGGACTCTTTTTATTGTGTATGGTTCAAAATAGCCCCGTAATTCAGGAAAAGCTGGAAATGACATCCTTGTTTTGATGTTGATTATCTAAAGCAGATCATGCAAAGGGAGGGAATTGTGATGAAAAGAACTTATCAGCCTAAAAAGCTTAAGAGAAAAAAGGTTCACGGCTTCATGAAGAGAATGTCTTCTAAGAACGGAAGAAAGGTTCTCGCAAGAAGAAGATCAAAGGGAAGAGCAAGACTTAGCTACTAATTTACGCTTTTTTGACCTTATATCGAGGATCTCGCCTCGGTATAGGTCTTTCTCTTTATATGGATATTTGCGCTTTAAACCGCCGCAGGAAAAGGAGTTTTTTTAAGCTATGCTCTTTACAGTCGCCTTAAAGGATAATAAGGCTTTCAACAGATGCTTTAAAACAGGCAATTACTGCTCCTGCTCCATGGTGACTGCTTATTTCACCCAAAACGGCACGGCGCAGAGCCGCGTTGGCATAAGCGTATCTAAAAAGGTAGGCAACGCTGTTGCCAGAAACCGCGCTAAGCGCATAATCCGCGCCGCTTATCGGCTGCACGAAAGCAGCTTCCCGATAGGGTGCGATATTGTTTTCGTCGCGCGCGAGGATATAAATGGTAAAAAGGAACAGGATATATCCGCTTTTATAGAGAAAAGGCTGCTGCCCGTACTCGCCGAACCTGAGGCTTTCAAGAGGCGCAGCGGTAATAAACGCAGAAAAAAGACTGACAAGGGCGGTAAATTTGCCAAGCCCGAAAAGTCTGCCGATAAACAGTAAAACAGTAAATATATAATGAGAAAAATACTCGGTAAAATATCCGCGGCGGCGAGCTTTATAGTCTCTCTGCCGATACGCTTTTACAGAAAGTTTTTAAGCCCCGCGCTGCCCGCCAGGTGTAAATATTACCCGAGCTGCTCGGCTTACGCGCTCGAGGCTTACAAAAAACACGGAGTTTTTATGGGCACACTGCTTACAGTTTGGCGGCTGCTCAGATGCAACCCGTGGAGCTACGGCGGCGTGGATAAAGTACCCGATAAGATATACCTCGGCTATTTTGTGCCGAAAAATTTGAAGAAGCGAAAAGAAGAAAAGACTGAAAAAGGAAAAAGCATATGAGATTGATAGCTACACCTCTGGGCTGGATAATGAAAGCCTGCTACCATTTGGTGAAAAATTACGGTATGGCGCTGTTGCTCTTTACTATCATCACCAGAATAATTACTCTGCCTTTGCAGATAAAACAGCAGAAGAGCACCGCGCGTATGAATATGATACAGCCTGAGCTCGAAAAGCTGAAAACTAAATACGGAAAAAATCAGGAGAAGCTCAACGAGGAAACGATGAAGCTTTACTCCGAATACCAGATAAATCCTATGGCGAGCTGCCTGCCTATGGTCATCTCGCTCGTTATACTTTGGGCGCTGATACCTGTAGTTTACGGCCCGCTGACTTACGTTTCCGACGCTGATGATAATAAGGTATCGCACGATAACACTATGGTAAAGAACCTTTACGTTATCAGCAATGAGGTAGATACTTCCGACATAAAGAGCATGGAGGCTTTCATTCAGAAGCAGCTCGATGAGGAAGATAAGGATACCGCTTTGGCAGACCTCAGCGATGATAAAAAGACTGCGCTAGAGAAAAATATGGTCAAGGCGCTCTCTGACAAAAAGACTTATAAGAACTCCGCCGCTCTGCTGGACAAACTTTCCGACGGCGACCAGCAGGAGCTTATGGAAAAATTTATCGACTTCGACGGACTGGATAAGTTCCTTACGAACAAAGAGTATTTCACCGCTAACGTTGTGAACTCCTCTTACGGTCCCGAAGTTCTGCTCTTTAACTTTGAAACAAAGGCTGACGGAAAATACTTCAACGTGCTGGACGAAAACGTCCGCAATGCCATCAGCGATTATGACTACACATTCTTAGGCATGGAGCTGGGCAAGATACCTACCAAGGCAGACGCCACCGTAGTTATACCCTTTATCTCGTTCATACTTCAGCTCTTTACCACTATCATCTCGCAGATATTCGCAAAGAAGAACAACCCCGCTATGAAGCTCAACGGCTCTATGCTGATGATGCTGATACTCATGCCCGTGTTCTCGCTGTGGATAGGCTTTAAGTTCCCCTGCGCGCTGGGTATTTACTGGATATACTCCTCGCTCTTCGCAGTATTCCAGGTGATATTCCTTAATCTGGTATATTCCCCCGCAAAGCTGGAGAAGATCGCCGCTAAGGAGACCGAAAAGGCAAAGGCGAAGCGCAAGCAGAAAGGCCCTTCTTTCATGGAGCGCGCTATAGAGATAAGAAACGAGCAGGGTTCGGAGATGCCGAAGCCCTCTGACGCAAAGAAAAAGAGAGTTTATGCCGACGATAATGACGCCGAGCCGGAAAAGCTCTCAAAATCGAAACAGAAAGACCAGAACCGTCAGAAGCTGAACGAGGCAAGAAAAAGATACGCCGAAAAATACGGCGATGAATATACCGAGGATTAAACGCATTTCCTCACAGAAAGGAATGAGCTGAAGATGAAAGAGATTTTTACAGCGGCAAGCGTAGAAGAAGCGAGAGCAAAAGCCGCAGAAAGCTTTGGCGTGGAAGAAGAGAAGATCGCGTTCACCGTGATCGAAGAGCCGAAAAAGGGCTTGTTTGGCAAGATCAAGGGTGAAGCTAAGGTAGAAGCAAGCTATGATCCGCCCACAAAGACTCAGGCGGCGCAGGCGTACATCACCGAGCTGCTGACCAAAATGGGCATCGAGAACATAAGCGTAGTGCCTACCGAGATCGAGAACGGAGTAAATTTCGAAATCGGCGGCGACGGATTTGAAGAGCTTATCGGCAAAAAGGGCGAGCTGCTCGACGCACTGCAGTACCTTTCCTCGCTGGTATGCAACAAGATCGACAGAGAGTATTTCCGCATAACCACCGACTGCAACGGTTTCCGCGACCGCAGACGTGAGCAGCTTGAAAAGCTTGCCGCAAAGATAGCCGCGGGCGTAAAAAAGACGGGCAGAACGAGCGCTTTAGAGCCTATGAATCCGTATGAAAGACGCATAATCCATGCGGCGGTATCTGAGATAGAGGGCGTTACCTCAAGATCGGTAGGCGAAGAGCCTTACAGAAAGGTAATAATCAGCTCTACCGAAAAGAAGCCTTACCGCGGCGGATACAAGGGCGGCAAGGGCAACGGCGGCAGAAGAGGCGGCAAGCGCCCGAGATCAAAGCCGCACTACGACATCACCACCAGCTTTGAGAAAGATTACAAGAAGCCGAAGCCGGAGGACGACCTCGACCTCGGTTCGGGACTTTACGGAAAGATAGAGTTCTGATAAACAAAATTTAGCAAATTTACAACAACGGTTGACTGTTTTTGGCAGTCAGCCGTTTTTTTGCCCTAAAAAGCAGGACGGTGTTTTGCATTTGCTCATACTTCTTGTACTACTTTCCCGCCGCGCTGAATATGCTGTACAAAAAGGAGTAGTTGCTATGAAAAATATGTTTAAATTTGCAAATATCGCCCGCAGACTGGTCGCTGTTGTGATGGCGGCAGGCGCGGCGGCGGCTTTCGGCGGGTGCGCGCATGGGGATTCCCTCGGTGTGCCCGCTGCCGCTTCGGTCGGCGCGGTAAAGCCACTCGTAGTTATCGACGCGGGCCACGGCGGCTCTGACGGCGGCGGCGTTTCCGTAAACGGCGTGCCCGAAAAAGGCATAAATCTCAATATAGCCGCCACCCTCTCGGATATGCTCCGCGCCCTCGGCTACCGCACCGTCCTCACCCGCACCGCCGATGTTTCTATTTATGATAAGTCCGCCGAGGGCGCGGGTCTGCGCGCGCAAAAGCTTTCCGATATGAAAAACCGCCTCGCGCTCTTTAATACTGAGGACGCGGTCTGTATCTCCGTCCACCAAAATCGCTACACCGACCCCGTCTACCACGGCGCGCAGATGTTCTTCCACCGCGAAAACGCCGAGGGCGCGCAGCTTGCCGAGTGCCTGCGGGCGCGTATCTGCTCGCTTCTCCAGCCCGATAATCAGCGCGAAACCAAGCCCATGGACGACGAACTGTACCTCCTCTGCAACTGCAAAAACCCCGCCGTCATGGCGGAGTGCGGCTTTATCTCAAACCCCGAGGAAGCCGCCATGCTCGAGCAAGAGCCGTATCAGCGGCAAATGGCTTTCGCGCTGATGTGCGGCATGAACGATTTCTGCTATAACACCGGTCGATTAAACACATAAAAAACAGCGGATAGCCCGAAAAGCTGTCCGCTGAAATTTTATCTTGTAGTGAGAAATTTGATGGCGCGCTCAATCGAGTCTTTGGAATTGCCCCAGTCTGCGTCCTTGCCCGTGTTGCGGTAGTCGTACATCTTGCAGTAGTGCGAAACGTCCTTCTCCAGCTCGTCGAGGTACTTCTTCACAAGCTCGTTGCAGGCGGTGCGAAATTCGTTTCTGTGCGCCTTATCGACGTTCGTTTCGCTGCGCTTCATCAGCATTTTGTAGTGCGGCAGGCAGATGTACTCCTGCTCGGCGAACTGCGCGCGAAACTCCCGCTCTTTGCCGTAAAGCTCGAACACGGTGTTCATCAGGCGGGACATTCCCCACTCTATCTTGTTGCAAACAAAGCAGTCGCAGGTTATTTTCGATACTTTCTCGACTGTCTTTTTATTCTTGCCCTCGCGAGTTTCAAAGAGCTTTTTCTCGTCGAAAACGTGCTTTTGCAGCTCCTGCAAATGTGTTTGCAGCATCAGCGCGAGCGAAAGGCGGTTCTTGCAGGCGCGCATCTGCTCAAAATGCTCTTTGCAGAAGCCCGCCTTGTTTGTTTCAATGCGCACGTCCGGCTCCATCATAGCCGCGCCCATTATATATTCAATGGTGTGCTGCTCCAGCGTGTCGCGTATGCGGCATATCGGGCAGCCGCACTTCGGCTCGAATACGTCAGTGATAGGTATAGTAAGTATGCTTTCGCGCATGGCTGGTCACCTCTCGTTCTTTATTGCGGCGATAACGCCGTTCAGCTCTTCCAAAAAGCTCTGGTCAGTTCGGCTGAGCCGATAGCTGCTCTGGTATATCAGCATATCTTTGCTTGTGTGCTTTACGTCGGCGCATGGTATCTGCACCAGCCTGTACCGCCGCAGTATCTCTTTCGGCAGCGGCGAAACGTACATGAACGTGTTCGGTACCGAGCTTAATATGTCGAACTGGCTGCCGCGCTCAAAGACGTATATGTGCCGCTTGTGGCATTTCATGCGGCTGTTTTTCTTTTGCAGCGCCGCCGATACGTTCGGCACGGCGTTGTCCCCATGCAGTATCTCTATGCAGTCCTCAAGCTGGCTCTCGCTTATCGAGCGCATACCCGCCAGCGGGCTGTTCTCGCTCATGAGTATCACGTTATCGAATGTCCAAATGTCCTGCATTTTCAGGTTTTTCTCGCTCAGCAGCGAGGTGAAAAAGTCCTCCTGCCCCAGCTCGCAGCGTATTATGGCGAGGTTGCATTCGCACTCTACCACCGCGTTTATAGCGTCGAGCGAGTTCGTTTCCTTGAATTTCACGTCCATAGCTTCCGTTTTCGGCAGACGGCTGAGAAATTTTGTAAAAGCGTAGGTGACGTAGCTCGCGCGCGGCAGCATTAGCTGAAAATCAGTGCGCGATTCGCTGTTTTCCTTGTAAAGCGACTCCATTTTGTCCATCTGCACGATTATGGCTTTGGCGTACTGCAAAAATTCCTGCCCCTTTTCGGTAGGCACCACGCCCTTTGCCGAGCGCTTGAATATCGGTATGCCTATCTCCAGCTCCATTTCCTTTATAGCCTTTGAGAGGTTCGGCTGACCCATGTAGAGCGCCGCCGCGGCTTTAGTTATCGAGCCGTGCCTTTCTACCTCTACCATATATCGTAAATGTGTAAGATTCATGCTTCCGTTGACCCTCCTATATATCTTTTCACATATGCTAGCTTTAATATCTTTCTATTAAATTATACATGACTTTCCCGCTTTTGTCAACACTAAAAACAATAAAAAACCTGCCCCGTTAAAGAGCAGGATATTTTCACATCAGTTCGTCAGTTCGTCATAGTCGGCAAAGCTCACGTCCGCGCAGGCTATAAGCTTTTCGTGGTCGCAGGCGTAGTATTCGTCCAGGCAGGCGCATACGAAAAATCCCGCGCGCTTTGCGCTCTCCGCCCCCTGATACACGTCCTCGAAGACCGCGCAGTCGCTTACTCGGCAGCCCAGCTTGCCCGCGGCGTATATGTAAACGTCGGGCGATTCCTTGCTGCGGCAGACCTCGTCGGTGGCGGCGAATGCGTCGAAAAGCTCGTAAACGCCGTTGTTTTTCAGCACCGCGGTGTACAGCGCCTTGTCCGAAGCCGTCGCCAGCGCCAGCTTCACGCCCTTTTCGCGCAGCGCCCTCAGAAACTCGGCGGCGTGCGGCTTCATGCAGATATTGTGCTCGTACTCATATCTTGCCATCTCGAACCACTCCGCTACGATGTCCTCCGCACGCTCGTTCAGCCCGAAACGCGCTATCGTGTACTCCGCGCCCTCGCGAAAATTCATGCAGGAGATCTTCTTGAAATAGTCCTCAGGCACTTCAAACCCGCGCTTTGCCAAAAATTTCACGTCAATGTCGCTCCAAACGTGCGATGAGCGTATAAGCGTGCCGTCCAGATCAAAAATCGCGCCGCGGGGCAGCTTGTCTTTAAAATCATAACTTGCCATATTTCACCTTTAAAGCTTGAAAATGCCTACCTGCTCGCCCTTGTAGTAAGCCGCGCGGGGCACTCGCTCGGAAATTCCGCAGACTATCTCGTAGCCGATAGTTCCCGTCAGCGCGGCAATGTCGTCCGCAGTAATGCGCTCGCCGCCCTCTTCGCCGATAAGGGTCACGGTGTCGCCCGCCTGCGCCTGCGCTTCAACGCCGCTGATGTCTGCCATAAATTGGTCCATGCACACCCTGCCGACAATGGGGCAGCGCACGCCGTGCACCAGTATCTCGCCGACGTTTGAAAGCGCGCGCGGGTAGCCGTCGGCGTATCCGCAAGCCACTGTCGCGATCTTCATCGGATTTTTCGAGGTGAAAGTTCTGCCGTAGCTGATGTCAACGCCCGCGTCTATCTCTTTTATCTGAGAAATGGTGGATTTTAAGGAAAGCACAGGTTTTATATCTATCGGCAGATCAAGTTCGCGGTCGGGTGTCAGACCGTAGAGCGTTATGCCCAGACGCGCCAGCGCCGAGCGGGGGGTGTAGTGAAAAAGCCCGCCCGCCGAGTTCAGCGAATGTACGGTCTTGAGCGCCGTGCCCCGCTGCGCCGCGATGTCCGCTGCCGCGTATATCAGCTCGGTCTGCTTGTCGGTATACGATATGCAGTCCTCAGTGAGGGTGTCAGCCACTGCATAGTGTGTGAAAGCGCCCTCCGCCAGCAGCTTATCCATCGCCGCTATCTCGCAAATGCCCTGCGCTATCTGCTCCGCCGTGCCGCGAATACCTATGCGCGTCATGCCGGTGTCGATAGCGATATGGCAGCGCACGCCCTTTTTCAGCCCCGCTTTCGCGGCGTTTGCCGAAAGCGCGCGGGCATAGGGAATGTCCAGCACAGCTTGGATTATATCATATTTCTCCAGCTCTGCCGCTTCTTCGGGGGCGGTGTAGCCGAGAATTAGTATCTCGCCCGTTATCCCCATGTCGCGCAGGCGTATAGCTTCGTCAAGATTTGAAACGGCGAACCACTTCGCGCCCAGTTCGTTTTGCAAAAAAGGCGCAGCCGCCGTGTCGGAATGGCCGTAGCAGCTCGCTTTGACAACGCACATTATGTCAGTATTTGTATCTTTAGCCACTTTATCGTAATAACTGTGGTAGTTTTCGGCTAAATTATCAAGGCTTATCTCAGCCCAAGTGCGTTTAAAAAGTTTCATTCGCAATACCTTCTCGTATGTTTATTTTTGGTAAAACTTGCCCTGCCAAGAGCCTCTTTTTACCAATTCTTTGTCGATCTCGTTCATTACGCAAAGCTTTTTCAAGCTCCACTGCGGGGCGATGAGCCTGCCGCGCTCGCCGTCGCCCGTCAGCCGCGCTATTATCAGTTTCGGCGGAAGTACCTCCAGCTGCGAGCACACCGTCTGCACATACTCTCCGCGCTGCTGCACGGCAAATTCGCCGCAGCGGTACATCTCGGCAAGCCGCGTGCCCTCCTGCACATAAAGCAGGTGTATTTTCAGCATATGCAGCTCCAGCTTCGCGATTTCGCGCGCCGTTTCTATCATCATTTCGGGCGTTTCGTTCGGCAGCCCGTTTATTATATGCGTGCCGACGTTCACGCCGCACTCGTGAAGCAGCCTGTACGCCGCGAGAAATTCATCGTAGGTGTGGCAGCGGTTCATAGCCGCCGCCGTTTCGTCGTGCACTGTCTGCAAGCCCAGCTCCACCGTTAGGTATGTGCGCCCGCTCAGCCCCACCAGCAGTTCGGCGGTGCGCTCGTCCACGCAGTCCGCCCGCGTCGCGATGGATAAGCCTATCACGTTCTCAAAGCTCAGCGCCTGCTCGAAAACTTTCGCAAATTCGTTCAGCTCGCCGTAGGTGTTGCTGCCGCTTTGGAAGTAGGCGATGTACGGGCCGTCGGGGCACTTTTTGCTGATCTCAGCCCTGCCCCGCTCAAACTGCGCCCGCAGCGCCGCGCTTTCCATTCCGCAAAATTTTCCCCGCGCAGCCGCGCCCTCGGCGCAGAATACGCACCCGCCGCTGCCGCGCACGCCGTCGCGGTTCGGGCAGCCCGCGCCGCAGTCAAGCGCTATTCGGTACACTTTCGCGCCGAAACGCTCTTTCAGATAATGATTGTAGGTAAGATACCGCTTGTTATCGGCAGAATATGGGTAAGGATTGTTCATATTTTAATATTCAATAATTCGCCATTCGTCCGCTCATTCCGCCTGCGAGCTGCTGTTGTCATCGCCGTCCGCAGCCGATGTTTCGGGCTGCGAGCTTTCGTCGGGGGCGGTGGTAGTCGTAGTAGTTTCGGGCGGCACGGTGGTAGTAGTGGTCGCGCCCGGCGCGTCGTTGTTCGTAGTGGTGGTCTGCTCCTCGCTGCTGTCGCTCGAGGACGATGAGCTTGAGTTCGAGGGGTCTAGCTTTATCGGGCTGATCTTGCGGTTGGTTATATTGTCCTCTTCCTCCTCCTGCGGGGGCTGAGTTTCCGCCGCGCTCTCAGTCGGCTCGGCAGCCGTGCTCGTGCTGTTCAGCGGGCTGTTGTCCGCAATGTCGTTTTCGATGCTGTAAGGGTCGTCCATATTTTTCTTAGACGTTATGTCGATTATGTCGGTCTTGTTGCCTATGCCAAAGCAGTATTTTAGGTAGCTCTCGGCGTTGTGCAGGTAGTCTTTCAGCGGCAGCGAGTCGTTGAATTCTTTCTCTGCGCGCGCCAGATAGTTGCCCGAGAAAAAGCTTTTTGCGGTCAGCCTGTTTTCTGAGGCGAAGTCCTGCTTGTTTGTAAGCGCCAAAAATGCTGCGCCGAAGAATATAACAACTACCGCGAGCACCAGCAGTTCTATTATGTCGTAATGCGCGCGGGAATCCTCGGCGTTTATAGCCTCCAGCGCTTCGTCGTCCGCCGCCGCGGGGTCGGGCATTTCCGGTTCGTTTTTTACTGATTCTAAAAACCGCTGAGCCTCGTCAGGCTCGGGACGTTTTTTTCTGAAACCAAACATTTCTCTATCTTCCTTTTATATGTTTAAATCTTTGAGCTTCTTGTCGTAATTCCAAACGCTAAAACGCTCACGCGCCCGCAGTTTCCGCCGCGGCTATGATAAACGTTACTATCAGCAGCAGCGCGGTGAGCAGGGTCTTCAGCGTTCTTACCCTGCCGTAAGCCTTTGGCGACTTCTCGCCGTAAGCCGTCAGCGCGCCGTTTATGCCCCTGCCGATGGGCGTTACGCTTATCAGCGCTATCAGCAGCAGCCAGCAGTTGTTTATTATGATGTACTTTACAGCCTTGCTCAGTTGGTAAAGCGTGCCCCTTCCCATCAGGCAGCCCAGCCAGCTCTTCCATTCGCCAAAGTTGCCGAATGCGAAAGCCGAGAAGGTCAGCATAGCGATAACGAACAGCACGGGCACTTTCAGCACCGTGGGTATCTTCTCTATCGCTTCGTAGCTCAGCAGATTTTCTATCATAAGCAGCAGCGCGATGACTGCGCCCATTGCCATAGCGAACTTGCTCTGCGCGTAAAATCCCGCGCCGATAAGCCCGAAGACCGCCGTCAGCAGAAACGCCGCGCCGCCCTTGCCGCAAATGTCGCGGAAAAAGCCTGCCATGCTGGTGTTGTAGCTGTTTACCAGTCCGCCCACCATGTGCTTTGCCGTTATCGGTCGGTAGTTTACTTCGCAGTCAAAGCCGTTCATGCGCGCGCAGCCCGCGCCCATGTCTGAAAGTCCCGCGAATGAGAAGTATGCCGCGCCGAAAAACGCGATCATGCCCGCCCATGCGCCGATAAGCGTAGGCTCTTTCGGGTCAAGACCCGCGTTAGCGAGCTTGGTCAGTACAGGCACTGCCAGCGTTACTTTCGCAAAACCCAGCGCGAAGCTGCTCAGACCCGAGCTTATCTTGCTGAGGTCGGTGCCGCGCTTTCTTATCTGCGGCTCTACATCGCCGTAGCGCACCACGGGGCCTGCCAGCAGGAAAGGATAGCTCATGCCGTATGTCAGCAGGCAGAAGATGTTGCGCTCAGCCTTTATCCTGCCGCTGTAAACGTCGTAAACGTATGAGAAATTTTTCAGCGTGTAAAAGCCTACGCCCACTGGTATCAGCGCGCTGCGCAGGTGAAGCGCGGAATCTGACGTGAAAAGCTCGTTGTGTGTAAGCCAAACGAAAAGCCCCGCGTTGAATAAAAAGTCGATGACCATAAACACCGCCGCCGACTGCTTGCTGCGCTTTAGGCTGCCCTCAGCCGCTATCGCCAGCACGAAATCTACTATTACGGATAAGAATATCGCCGCCGCGGCAAAAGCCTTGCCCCATATCACAAAAAGCAGTGAGGTAACGCAGAGTATCAGATTTTTATACTCGGCAGATCTGTCGAACATCGTGGCAAGCACCGAGATGGGCAGTATCACCGAAGCAAAAAGCAGATTTGAGTAAGTCAATTTTCATGCTCTCCTTTGTTTCTTTTTATAGATAATTTCTGTATTGTACATAAGTTTTAAATAATTACGATATTGTTAATAAGTATTATTGCAGATACCGCACCTATAATTTTATCACATTTCACAAATTTAAGCAAGTGAAATTATGAAGAAAATAAAACTTTTATTGAAAAATATAAAAAACTATTTGCAAAATCAGAAAAGTGTGGTATAATATTTATATAAATTATTACTGCTTATTATTTTTGCGCGGAAATAAAAGAAATTTAATGGAAAATTCGGCATTGATCTGCGCAGCTTAGGGCGGCGGTATACGCGGCGTTTTTTTATTTATGAAAGGGAAGTATTTTGATGAGCCGCGGGCGCGTACAGCCTGCCCGAAAAAAATCATAGGGAAAGGGGTTTCATATACTATGGCAAACGTTTTCATAACAGGTGCGAGCGGAATGATCGGCTTAGCTCTCACAGAAATGCTGCTGCGCAAAAAGCACAGAGTATTCGCAGTTGATGAACGTAATAATGATCTCATAGGAACGGACCAAAACTACACCTTCGTACAGTGCGACATCACTGATAAAGAATCTATAAAAAGCATAATCGAAAGCAACCAGATCGACACGATAGCGCATTTGGCCTGCACGGTAGATAACGACCTAGACCCGCTCGTTACCGACGCTGAGATGAAGCGCAGCAAGCTCTGCGATAAATTTCTTTACGAAACGGCAGATAAGTGCGGCGTGAAAAATATAGTGCTCACCAGCACTTCAAACGTTTACGGCCTGCAAAAGGGCAGAGAGCCTATCCGCGAAACTACTGCGGAAAAGGGCAGCTCTAACTATGTAGATATGAAGCTGACTTCCGAAAAGCTGCTTATGAAAGCTATGAAAAAGTCAGACACCGTGCCCGTTATCGCCAGAGTAGCGCCTATATACACGGCGGAGTTTACCGATAATCTGCGCGAGCACGTTTACGATAAAAAAGAGGACGTAGCCTATATTTATAAAGAGGGCGAATACGGCTTTTCATTCTGCTGTATGTATAATTACATAGATTTCATCAGCGGCGTTATAGAGATACCCTCGGGCAGATATGAGGGCGTTTACAACGTATGCGACACCCGCCCGATAACGGCTAAAGAGATACTGGATTTTGAGCGCGAGCACCACCGCATAGGCGCGGTAATACAGCGCAATCCCCCCTCGGGCGTAAGCTTCAATAAGTCGAAGGGCAAGACCGATTACCGCTTTTTCGACCCCGGCGCGGCATTCGGAAACTGGAATATCGACAACACCAGAGCGAAGCGTATATCCACATTCAGATGGACGCTGAGCAACACTAAATAAGCTTCCTATGATTTTTTAGGCATATGCGGCAGGCGGAGAGCTTTTCTCCACTGCCGCGTTTGTTTTTTGCGGGCATAAAAAAATGAGCCTGCTAAAAAACAGGCTCGAAGATATTGACAAATATGTAAAAATAAGATATAATATAAATAACCAAAGACTATCTGCTCGAAAGAGCAAGACGATATATAGGCGAAGCCTTCTGACCTCGAAGCCCGAGCGGTGGAGATAAAGGGGGTGACTTTTGCACCGATGTCGGGACAACTCTTGACGGAGGTGATTGTGAGATGGAATACCTAATAGTATTTTCTATTTTACTTATCCTCGTGTATGCAATAATACATGAGATAAAAAAGTAACTCGCCTGAAGCAGAGGCGAGTTACAAGTTGCTTGTAAAAGCAATACGTTAACAAACCAAGGCTGTCGCCTACAAGTCTTTGGTCAAAGGGCGGTACCGGTACCAACGGCGCCGCTCTTTCTATTTACATTATATCACAGCCTTGCGAAAATGTCAACAGCCAAAGACCATATTTTTCAAAATTTCTATACTTCTTATACTTTCCTTTTTTTGAGATCACTTTATCTTTCTCAGCGCGCGCATGGCGTTGAGGATAGCCAGTACAGCTACGCCTACGTCGGCAAATACCGCCGCCCACATATTCGTGATGCCAAGCGCACTAGTTACCAGTACCAGCGCTTTTATCGCCAGCGCCAGCACGATGTTCTGCCGAACTATGTTCAGCGTGCGGCGAGAGATCTTGAATGCCGTGATGAGCTTAGAGGGGTCGTCGTCCATAAGCACTATGTCCGCCGCTTCGATAGCCGCGTCAGAGCCCGCCGCGCCCATCGCTATGCCTACGTCCGCGCGGGAGAGCACGGGCGCGTCATTTATTCCGTCGCCGACGAATACTACGCTGCCGTTTTTCGACCTGCCGCGCGTTTCTTTTATAAGCTTTTCGGTGCAGGCTACTTTGTCCTCGGGCATAAGCTCGGTGTAAATTTCGTCAACGCCCAGCGACTTCGCCGCAGCTTCGCCCGCCGCTTTGCTGTCACCAGTGAGGATAACGGTCTTTACGCCCAGCGCGCGCAGCTCGGATATAGCCTTTACGCTGTTTGATTTCAGCGTGTCGCCGATCTCGATAACGCCCATGTATACGCCGTCCGCCGCGATGTGCACCGCAGTGCCGCTTATCGGCGACTTGTCGTAAGATATGCCCTCTTGCTCCATAAGTCTGCCGTTGCCCGCAAATATTTTTTTGCCGCCGCAGATACAGCTTATACCTCTGCCCGCAAGCTCGGTGTACTCAGAGATCTCGGGCAGGGCTATCTCGCCCGCCGCTTTCGCCAGCGACTGCGCTATAGGGTGATTTGAGCCGCTCTCAGCCGCCGCCGCAAGCTTCAAAAGCTCTTCTTCCGTGCAGCCGTGCGGAGTTATCTTCTTTACCGAAAATTCGCCCTTGGTGAGCGTGCCTGTTTTGTCAAAAACAGCCGTTTGCGCGTTCGAGAGCGTTTCCATATAGTTTCCGCCCTTTATCAGCACGCCCTCGCGTGAAGCGCCGCCTATACCGCCGAAAAAGCTGAGCGGTACGGAAATTACCAACGCGCATGGGCAGGATACTACGAGGAAATTCAGCGCACGCATTATCCACTCGGTAAAGCTGCCGCCGCCTGCCAGCGGGGGTATGAATGCCAGCAATACCGCGCCCGCAACTACCGCAGGGGTGTATATGCGCGCAAATTTCGTGATGAAATTCTCGGCGCGCGCTTTTTTAGATGAAGCATTTTCCACAAGCTCCAGTATCTTGGACACCGTAGATTCGCCGAAAGGTTTTGTTGTGGTGCAGGTGAGCGTGCTTGTAAGATTTATACAGCCGCTGAGCACCTCGCTGCCCTCAGATACCTCGCGCGGCAGGCTCTCGCCCGTGAGCGCCGCAGTGTTCACACTGCCCGAGCCGATCTTTACAATGCAGTCGAGCGGAACTTTTTCGCCCGGCTTTATCACAATAGTTTCGCCAACGGCTACCTCAGAGGGGTCTACCGTGAGCGTTTCGCCGTTGCGAACTACCGCCGCCGTATCGGGACGAATGTCCATAAGCTCGGCTACCGAGCGGCGGGAATTTGCAGTAGCAATATTCTGGAAAAGCTCGCCGACCTGATAAAACAGCATTACCGCCGCGCCCTCGCTGTACTCGCCGACCGCCATAGCGCCGATGGTCGCGAGAGTCATGAGAAAATTCTCGTCAAATACCTGACCGTGGCCGATGTTGCGAACAGCGCGCCATACAACGTCGTAGCCCGCCACGATGAAAGGCAGGAGGAAAAGCGCCGCTTCAACTAGCTTTGGCGGCTCGGCGAAGTGAGTGATGATAAAAGCTACCGCGAGCAGGACTATGCCCGAAATTATGCGGACGAGCATTTTTTTCTGTTTGCGTGAAAGCTGGGAAAGCTTCATAAAAAGCGCTCCTTTCGGGGTGGGATGAGTATCAGTCGAATAAAACAGTGCAGTCAGGCTCTACCTTTTTAACGCACTTTTTAACAGCCTTAACGATCTTAGCCTGCTCGGCGTCGTCAAATTCGAGGGTCATTTTCTGCATCATGAAATTGATGTCGCAAGAGGAAACGCCTTCGAGTTTGCAGATAGCGTCCTGCATTTTGCGAGCGCAGTTAGCGCAGTCGAGATCTTCCATATTGTAAACCTTTTTAACCATTGCCATAAAAATCAGAACCTTTCATTATAATAAATAATTTTTGACTTGTGATGAATGAGCAGTTGTGTTTAAACTTGCTCGACTATTTTGCCGCTTAAACGAAGTAAAAGCCGCGGAGCGTGGAAAGTCGGCTTCGCCGAATTTCCTAGAAGTTGTCTTCGACAACTTCCCTGTTTGTTTCGCTTCCGAACAACTGAAAAGCGCCTGTCAATAGAAGCGGTTGCAAGGCGCGTGGAAAATTGGCTTCGCCAAATTTCCTAGAAGTTGTCTTCGACAATTTCCCACGTAGAAAATCTACACTACGTAGCTAAAAATTAAAAAGCGCGGGATGCAACGACGCGCCAGCCGTTGCCGAGGGGGTCGAGGGGGGCGAGAAGCCCCCATTGTCGCGCTCCGCAGAGCGCGAAATCCCCACCGTAGGGCGCTCCGCATAGGGTGAATTGAAAATCAGTCCGGTGGACTGATTTTCAAGAGGGGCATGCCCTGCAAGGGAGGGCTGCCCCTAGTAGGTCGCCCGTAGGCACATACCTTCAAGGGCGCACGCCCTTGAACGAACTAAGTAATAAAAGCCCCAACTAGAAGCGACCCCGTCACTCCTCAACGTGCTCCATACCCTTCTCGATAATAGACCGCACATGATCGTCAGAAAGCGAATAGTAAACGACCTTGCCCTCGCGGCGGAAACGAACAAGCTTGTTGTTCTTTAGTACCCGCAATTGGTGCGAACAAGCCGTTTGCGAAAGCCCTAAAAGCTTCGCCATGTCGCCTACGCAAAGCTCCGCTTCAAATAAGGCGTATAAGATGCGTATGCGCGTGCTGTCGCCAAAGACCTTGAAAAACTCGGCAAGATCATACAGCGTTTCCTCGGGCGGCATATCCATTGTAACTTGGTCGATCACGTCCTCGTGCACACAGCACTCTGCCTGCTTCGTCAGCTCTTCTTCTGTCATAACCCGTCACCTCTTTTTATCATATGCTCATCTGTTCATATGTTATCATATAAAAACGTATTTGTCAATAGGCAAAACGAAATTTTATAGGGTTTTACAAATATTCCGTCAATACCGACAAAAAATTCATAAATGTATAGTATAATATGCTAAGCCGCTCGAATTTGCGTGGCAAAAATTAGTGAAGTATGGAAATGGAATGAGGCAAAATGGATAACGCAAAAATAATAGGCTTGCGCGTGTTGATAATGTCGGTGATACTGGTAGTCGGCGCTATCGCTTATAAGACTAAAATAATCAGTAAGGACGGCACAAAACAGCTTTCGTCAGTGGAACTTAATATAGTAAACCCCCTGCTGATATTTATGTCCTACCAAACGGAATTTGATTCGGAAAGACTGCACGGACTGATGTGGACTTTCATGCTGAGTATTATCAGCTTCGCCGTAGTCATACCCATCGCTAATCTGCTGAAACGTAAGGGCAGGGAGAATTTCTCGGTCGAGCGCTTCTCCTGTATATACTCTAACTGCGGATTTATGGGAATACCCCTTATCAGCGCGCTCTTCGGCAGCGACGGCGTGCTCTACCTCACCGCATATATCACCGTTTTCAACCTGCTCGTGTTCACGCACGGCTATATGATGATGAAAGAGGAAACGGACTTCTCCGCATTCATCAAGGCGGTAAAATCGCCGACGGTGGTCGCTACGCTTATCGGTCTGGTGTGCTATGTGGCTAACCTGAAACTCTACCGCATACCCGTGGCTGGCAACGTTATCTCAGAATCTTTCCAGTTCATCGCCGATATGAACACCCCCCTCGCGATGCTGATAGCCGGCGCAACGGCGGCTCAGAGCAGCCTGCTGCGCTCGGTGTGCGACTGGAAGATAATCACCACTACGCTCTACAAGCTGGTGCTGCTGCCGATAGTGATAATCCTCATCATGAGCGTCCTGCCCGACGCCGTGCCCGAGATGTCGAAGACAATAGTCTGCATAGCCTGCGCCTGCCCCGCCGCCACGACGGGCACGATGTTCGCCCTGCTTTTCGATAAAAACGCCCAGCGCTGCTCCGAGATATTCGCGATAACCACGATATTCTCTATGGCAACTCTGCCGCTGATAACCGCGCTGGCCAGTATGATGATCTGATATTATATATTATAATAGTATCACACCGCTTGACAAACCACCCACGGCGTGGTATAATTAAGATAATAAAAGAGGCGCACTGCTGTAAGCGGTTCTCCTCCATAAGTGATTGATTTTTGATAATCGCCTTATGTAGCAGTTGGGCGGTTATCTTTTTTTGTTGCTTAAATCAAATGTTACTTTGACAGCGTCCAGTATTAAATGAAGTAATTGGATTACAACTGATAATATGTCCACCAAGCTCACCTCCATCTCTGGAGGAAGATTTGAACCGCCTACCGTCTTTGCAGTACGTCTTGTGACTATTATAGCATACTTGTAGAATTTTGTCAATTAAAAAGCGCATGGCTATCATTTTCAATAGTCATGCGCTTATATTTTAACTATTACGTCCGTTCGTTCAAGTGCCTGCGCACTTGAAGGGTTTTGCCTGCGGGCGACTCACTAGGAAAATCCCTCTATCGCAGGGATTTTCCTCTTTTAAAACAGTCCACCGGACTGTTTTAAAATTCACCTTTTTCGGAGCTCCCTCCGGATTAGGGGGATTTCGCCGTCTGCGGACGGCGACGATTGGGGCTTCTCGCCCCCCTCGACCCCCTCGGCAACGGCTGGCGCGTCGTTGCATCCCGCGCTTTTTAATTTTTAGCTACGTAGTGTAGATTTTCTACGTGGGAAGTTGTCGAAGACAACTTCTAGGAAATTCGGCGAAGCCAATTTTCCACGCGCCTTGCAACCGCTTCTATTGACAGGTGCTTCTCATTTGTTAGGGAGCGAAACAAACTGGGAAGTTGGCGCAGCCAACTTCTAGGAAATTCGGCGAAGCCGACTTTCCACGCGTCGCTTGATCCCGCGCTTTTTATTTTCACGTCGTTCGGTGGAGCGGGCTATTACTGTTGCACCGCAAAAAAATATATGAATTTTTAATGAATATTTTGTCAAAAAAGCGATTTTGCGCGCTTGACAATCGCCGCGGATTGTGGTAAAATTGATAAGGCGGCGCAGGAAATGTACCGCTTTTTGGAAAGGACTTGAAAACTTGGCGCGAATTTATCCGCTGTTCTCGTCCAGTAAGGGCAACTGCACATTTTTTGGCAGCCCCGAGGGCGGGATACTTATAGACTGCGGCGTTTCATGCAAAAGGGTATGCGAAGCGCTGGCAGATAACGGCATTTCGCCGCAGGCGGTGAAGAGCATATTCATCACCCATACCCACTCCGACCATGTGAAAGGGCTGACGGTGTTCCTGAAAAAATACCCCGCTCATATTTATGCTCAGCAGCGCAATCTCGACATACTTTTCGAGAGCGGAAAGCTGCCGCAGGGCGCTGAATGTACGGCGATAGAAAGCGGTGCGGAGGTCAGCGCGGCGGGCTTTACGGTCAGCGCTTTCGCCACCCCGCACGATACTCCCGCAAGCTGCGGTTACAGAGTTACATACCCCGATGGCAAGACGGCGGTGCTTTGCACCGACTTGGGCGAGGTCACCGATACGGTCTGGGCGAGCATAACGGGCGCGGATCTGGTGCTGCTGGAAGCGAATTACGATCCGGATATGCTGAAAAGCGGCAGTTATCCGCCCGATCTGAAAAGCCGAATAGCTTCAGACCACGGGCATTTATCGAACGGCGAATGCGGCAGGCGGCTGGCTATGCTGGCTGAGGGCGGCACGATGCACTTTGTGCTGGGGCATTTGAGCGAAGAGAACAACACGCCCGAAAGGGCTGCAAAAGCGGCTGCGTGCGCGCTGCTGCCGAGAGAGCGCGAGCGTGATTATATGCTGTATGTCGCACCCCCGTGCGGCGGCAAGGCGGTGGTCTTTTGATAAAAGTCAACATAGTATGCGTCGGCAAGCTGAAAGAGAGTTACTGGCGCGAAGCGGTGGCAGAGTATGCGAAGCGGCTGAGCGCCTACTGCGTATTCAGCGTAGTAGAGCTGAGCGAATCGAAGCTGCCCGACCACCCGTCTGAGAAGCAGATCGCCGACGGCTTAGAAAAAGAAGCGGACGCGATGATGAAATATCTGAACGCGAGGGGCGCGCTGAATATAGCTATGTGCATCGAGGGCAGAGAGCAGAGTTCGGAAGCCTTAGCGGCGCGCCTGAACAAAGCGGCGGCAGAGGGCACATCGGCGGTGAATTTCTACATCGGCTCGTCATACGGCTTAGCGGGGCGGGTAAAGAAGATGTGTTCGGCGAAGCTTTCGATGTCGCCGATGACGTTTCCGCACCAGCTGGCGCGGGTAATGCTCTGCGAGCAGGTATACCGTGCCTTTTCGATAAATGCCAACGGAAAATATCACAAGTGACGCGCGGCGCTTGACAAACCGTCCGCGGCGTGGTATAATATAGATAACAAAAGAGGCGCACTGCTGTAAGCGGTTCTCCTCCAAGTTTTATGTGCTAAAAAATAGCTGCCTTATTGGAGAGTAGGGCGGCTATTTCTTTTTGTTTTTGTCAATTAAACAGCGCATGGCTATCTTTTTCCGTAGTCATGCGCTTATATTTTAACTATTACGTCCGTTCGTTCAAGTGCCTGCGCCTCTTGAAAACCAGTCCGCCGGACTTTTTATGGAAATCGGCGCAGCCATTTTCCAAACTCACCTATAATTTTCTTACTCCAATGCGGTTATCCCGCTCGTATCGCTGAACGCATACGCCGCCAGCGGGTTCTTTAGCTTGCTCTCGCTGATCGTTTCGCCTTTCTCTATCTTCAGCGCGCCGTTCTCTATCGAGATCGCGTACATCGTGTAGCTGCCGATCGCCGAAGTCTCGCTCAGCATATATCCGTCATCCAGCCCGAATTTCGAGCGCCATGATACAAAATTGCCCAATTCTACCGCCTGCTCGCCGTTATATGTATACACAGTCGCCAATCTGTCCGCTTCGCAGCTTCCGATGTCCGTTATCAGCTCTGGCGTGCCGTCGCGGTCGATGTCCGCTATGTAATAATGGCTGAAAAGGTTGTAGCTGTCGGGGTCGGTGTCGCAGATCTCCGCTCCGCTCGCGATTATATCGCCGTAAGCTTTGGTTATCGAAGCGCCGATGGTTATGTATTCCGAGGGCATAGAGCTGTCGTCCGTCAGGCTTATCTCGCTGTCAGCCGCGCTCTCGTTCGCCATGCCGTTTGCCTGCGAAATGCTGTCGGCGGGGTCTAGGCTCTGCGCAGGCTCGCTCTCGGCCACGCTTTCGTCCGTAATTTCCGTCTGCGGCGCAGTTTCCGCCGCGCTGCTTTCGTCGCTCGTGTCGTCCGCGCTTTCCTCTGCGGGCGCGCTGCTGTCCTCCGCCAGCGAAGAATCGCTCTGCGGAAATACCTCTTCCAGCTTTTCTCTGTCCTCGTCACTGAGCTCTATCAAACTGCACGATGCAAGCGTGAGCGCCAGCGCTGAGGCTGCCGTTATTGCTGTAAATTTATTGTGTAATTTCATAAAAATCATCTGCTCCAGTCAGTTTCGCCCGTTTATGCCGCCGCTATTATGCGTCGGTATCGGTGTTGCGGTTTTCGATAAGCTTTTTGGTGCGGCGCATATGGCGCGCTTCTACAATGCGCTGCGCCAAGTCTACCAGCTTCTTGCGGATAGGCATGAATACATAGTAAAATTCGCCGACGTAGGTAACGACTTCGCCGTTAAAGCCCTTTTTGAATTTGTAAACGCCGTAGTTGGGGTGAGTTTCGTCCTTATAAAAAGGTATGCCCATAAAGTCGTAGATAAAGTTGTTTTTTTCCATAGCCCAGTTTATCATAGTCCACTGCATAAGATAATTGGGGTAGGTGTTGCGGTGGTGGTTTGAGGAAGCGCCGTAAACGTAGCAGGTCTTGCCCGCATAGCGCGTGGTCAGCGCACCCGAAACAGGTATCGGCTTCTCGCCCTCCTGCTCTAAGTAGCATACGAAAAGGCGGCAGTGGTCTTCGCCCAGTGCGTCGAGCATTTTCGCGAAATATTCTTTTGAGCGTATAGAGAAGCCGTCGCGCGTGCCGGTGGCCTCCATCATGGGGTAAAAGTCGTCAAGCGCCTCTTTGCCGCAGGCTTTGCATACTACGCCTTTTCTGCCCGCCTTGCGTATACGGTTGCGCCAGTCTGATTTAAAGGTAGCCATTACCTCGTCCGGGGTCTTGCCCTCTATATTTCTCAGCATATAGTTGTTTCTTGCCTGAATGGTGGAAAGTTCGGGAGCGTCGTCGATGTGGGTAAAGCCCATATCGCGGTACATTTGGGTAAGCTCGGTCTCTTTTTCCTCAAAGCAGGGATCCCACATAAACTGGTAAGCCTTGTGCTTTTTCGCGAGCACCTTCACGCCCTCGAAGAGGTCTGCTACAGTCTCCTTATCGGCGGGGTCGCAGCAGGGGCCGTGCGGCGCGTAGAGGAATGTGCAGCCGAAGAAGGGTATCTTTTTGATTATGCAAAGGCAGGTTCCGCGTATCTTTCCGTCCTTATCGCGGGAGATCACGGCGTCCCAGCCCCAGTTGTCTTTGACCTTAGGCCAGTTTATCGACTGCATAAAGTTGCCGTAGCGCGAGGTGGAGGCAAACTCCTCATATTCCGCAAGCAGATTTTTATCAGATTTATTTATGATCTCCATACTGATTTTTCCAGATCCTTTCGGTTTGAATGTATTCCAAATAGTTTTTATCGTCAATTTTTTTTGTCAACGGGCGTGTTTCAGCCATTATAATCTTCATTATATCACATATCACAATAAAAATCAATAGCCCCGCGCCATTATTTGCGCCAACTATCCGAAATTTTACGCACCTCAGCCATTTTGTAAATTTCGGGCACGCAATTTTGTGCATTTTGCTGACTGCCTTTACATAAGCGAACAAATTTAAAATTATCCTGCACAATTGTTCATGATTTATTTTATTACTTCACTGCACTGATATGTTATAATAGTATTGTATCGTTCATAAATCATATAATTATCACATGATTGGAGTTAGAAATATGTGGAATACTATCAATAAAGCTATCGAAACTTTCGATGGCTGGCTTTGGGGTCTGCCGCTGATACTGCTGATAATCCTCGGCGGTATTTGGCTGACCATTCGCCTGCACGGCGTGCAGTTCCATAAACTGGGGCTGGCGCTGAAGTACATGGTGAAAAACGAAGCGGGCGGCGAGGGCGAAGTTACCAGCTTCGGCGCGCTCTGCACCGCGCTTTCCGCCACCATCGGCACGGGCAATATCGTCGGCGTAGCTACGGCTATGGCGGTCGGCGGCCCCGGCGCGCTCTTCTGGATGGAGATAGCGGCGCTTTTCGGTATGGCTACCAAGTTCACTGAGGGTCTGCTGGCGATAAAGTTCAGAACTTTCGACTCTGCCGGCCATGTACTGGGCGGCCCTTTCTACTACATTGAAAACGGCATGGGCAAGCGCTGGAAATGGCTGGGCAAGATGTTCGCGATATTCGGCATCGGCGCGGGTCTGCTGGGAATCGGCACGATAACCCAGATAAACGGCATAACCTCGGCGGCGAACAATTTCTTCAACGGCGACGCTGCAAAGCACATACACCTTTTTAGCCACGATTACTCGATAGTTACCATAATCGCAGGACTTTTGGTAACGATATTCGCGGCGCTGGTAATTATCGGCGGACTCAAGAGCATATCTAAGGTATCGCAGATCATTGTACCTTTCATGGCGGTAGCGTATGTACTCTGCGCGCTAATCATCGTGCTGACGCACATCACTGAGATACCCGGCGCGATAGTTGAGATAGTACAGGGCGCGTTCGGCATCAAGCAGATAGCGGGCGCCGGCGTAGGCGGAACGATAATCCTCGCTATGCAGAAAGGCGTAGCGCGCGGAATATTCTCTAACGAAGCGGGCTTAGGTTCTGCACCGATAGCGGCTGCTGCTGCGCAGACGAAAGACCCCGTTCGTCAGGGTCTTGTTACCATGACTGGAACATTTATCGACACCATCTGCATATGCACCATGACGGGTCTTGCTATCGTAATTTCGGGCGCGTGGGCTGACCCGAATTTACAGGGCGTAGAGATCACCACGGCGGCTTTCCAGTACGGTCTGCCCGGCCCTGACAAACTGGCGTCGTTCATACTGATGATATGCTTAGTATTCTTCGCATTCACGACTATACTGGGCTGGAGCTATTATTCCGAGAGATGCCTGGCGTATCTGACAGGCGCGAACGTATCCATAACAAAGGTATACAGATGGATATACATAGCGGCGATATTTGCAGGCCCGTACATCAGTGTTGAGGCGGTATGGAACATCGCGGACATATTCAACGGACTGATGGCGCTGCCGAACGTAATAGCGCTGATCTCGCTTTCGGGCGTAGCGGCGGCTGAAACGAAGGATTATCTGAAAAACAGAGCGCAGAGAAAAGCGCTTGAGAACACTTGACAATCCCGCGAGCGTGTGATATAATAAAATAAAAGAGGCGCACTGCGATAAGCGGTTCTCCTCCAAAATTTAGTTATCGTAAAAATAACCGTTCCTTTGGCAAGTTGGGGCGGTTATTTATTTTTATTATTGCAAATGTCGAGTATTAGATCGACTATGTTAATGACTAGGGTAAGTATTGCTACTATATCTGCCACGCTCATATATGCTCACCTCCATCTCTGGAGGAAGATTTGAACCGCCTACCGTCTTTGCAGTACGCCTTGTTTAGTATTGTAACATATTTGTCGGGTTTTGTCAAATATGCGTTTCCCGCTTGACAAACCGTCTGCGGCGTGGTATAATATAGATAACAAAAGAGGCGCACTGCGATAAGCGGTTCTCCTCCAAAGTTTAGTTATCGTAAAAATAACCGTTCCTTTGGCAAGTTGGGGCGGTTATTTCTTTTTATTATTGCAAATGTCGAGGATTAGATCGACTATGTTAATGACTAGGGTAAGTATTGCTACTATATCTGCCACGCTCATATATGCTCACCTCCATCTCTGGAGGAAGATTTGAACCGCCTACCGTCTTTGCAGTACGCCTTGTTTTTTATTATAGCATACTTGTAGAATTTTGTCAATTAAAAAGCGCATGGCTATTTTTCCGTAGTCATGCGCTATTTTTGTTTTAGATATTACGTCTGTTCGTTCAAGTGCCTGCGCACTTGAAGGGTTTTGCCTGCGGGCGACCTACTAGGGGCAGCCCTCCCTTGCAGGGCATGCCCCTCTTGAAAATCAGTCCACCGGACTGATTTTCAATTCACCCTATGCGGAGCGCCCTACGGTGGGGGTTTCGCCGCCTGCGGGCGGCGACGATTGGGGCTGCTCGCCCCCCTCGACCCCCTCGGCAACGGCTGGCGCGTCGTTGCATCCCGCGCTTTTTAATTTTTAGCCACGTTGCAAGGGTTCTATTGACAGGCGCTTTTCAGTTGTTCGGGAGTGAAACAAACTGGGAAGTAGTCGAAGACAACTTCTCGGAAATCGGCGAAGCCGACTTTCCACACCCCAATTCACCACTTCCGCTCAGCCGCGGGACAGTGCATAGCCCGTTTCGCGGCGCGCAGTTCCACAAAGCACCCGCATTCACCGCATACCCCCGCGCCAAGCTGCCCGCATTCGCGGCATAACTCCAGCCGACGGCGATATTCGTCCTCGGTAACGCGCTTTTCGGGCGGCAGGGCTTCCACCATGTCCGCTACCCGCGCATATTCCGCCGCAAATCCGCTCTCGCTCAGCAGACATTTCCTGCAAAACGGCCGCGCCGCGCTTGTGTCTGCCGCGCTTATTCCGCTCATTCCGCAAAAATGCGTATCTCGGCCGCCGAGCATGGGGGCAGCTCGGCTTTCAGCACGCCGTTTTCCAGTTTGGCTTCGAGCGGCTTTATCGTCAGCTTTTCAGGACAGTCGAAATCGTTGAGATCTCGCGGCGCGCCTGTAAGTATCCGCGCTTTCACGCTCGCCGCCGCAAACCCGTTTATGCCGCAGTTTATCTCCGCAGGTTCGCTCATCGAGCAGTTCGCCGCCGTGATGGTCAGCACGCCGTCCTTTACAGAAGCCGAGGTCGAGAGCATCGGCGCGCCGCCCGCCATCTGCTCGTTCTCGCTCCAGCAGTATACCGCTTCGCCGCCCTGATGCTCTTTGTACAGGTCGAAAACGTGGTAGGTCGGGGTCTTTACCATCTTCTCGCCCTCGGTCAGCACCAGCGCCTGCAATACGTTCACCGCCTGCGCGAGGTTCGCCATCACTACCCTTCCGCTGTGGCGGTTGAAGATGTTCAGCGTTAGCGCCGCCACCATCGCGTCGCGCATCGTGTTCTGCTGATAGAGGAAGCCGGGGTTCGTGCCCTCTTCCACATCGTACCAAGTACCCCACTCGTCTACCGCCAGCCCTATCTTGTTTTCGGGGTCGTAGCGATCCATTATCTGCGTGTGGCGGGTTATCAGCTCGTCCATAAAGTTCGCGGTAGCCAGCAAATCATAATACTGCTCGTCGGTAAATTCCGCAGCCTTGCCTTTATTGTTCCAGTCGCGCAGGGCGTAGTAGTGCAGTGAGATCGCTTTCGCGTGCCATTCGCCGAGGTTTTTCATCATTACTTCCGTCCAGTTGTAATCGCTTGAGCTGGGGCCGCAGGCTATCTTGAAAAGCTCGTTGCCCGAGTAGTTTTTGCAGAAGCTTTGGAAACGTCTGTAAACGTCGGCGTAATATTCGGGGCGCATACTTCCGCCGCAGCCCCAGTTTTCGTTGCCTATGCCGAGGTATTTCAGCTTCCAGGGCTTTTCTCTGCCGTTTTTGCGGCGCAGGTCGGCCATCGGCGATATGCCGTCAAAAGTTATGTACTCCACCCACTCGGCAAGCTCCTGCACCGTGCCGCTGCCGACGTTTCCCGTAATGTACGGCTGGCAGCCCACCTGCTCGCAGAGGTCCATAAATTCGTGCGTGCCGAAAGAATTATCCTCCGTAACGCCGCCCCAGTTGGTGTTCACCATCTTTTTGCGCTGCGATTTTTCGCCAATGCCGTCCTTCCAGTGGTATTCGTCGGCGAAGCAGCCGCCCGGCCAGCGCAGCAGCGGCATTTTTATGTTCTTGAAAGCCTCTACAATGTCGCTGCGTATGCCGCGCACGTTTGGTATAGGCGAGTTTTCGCCGACGTAGATGCCATTGTAGATGCATCTGCCGAGGTGCTCGGAAAAGTGTCCGTATATCTCGGGGGCGATGTGCGAGCGCACGTCGGCGGCGTTTATCAGCATGGAAAATTTCTTCATATCAATTTACCCTTTCTGTATTTGTCGATGAGTTTGTCTGTACCGTATATCTTAATGATACACCTTGACAAATTTTTTGCAATGATATATAATATTTTTTGTACTTACAGATCGTATGATTATGAGTGAAAGGAAGTCCCCTCTATGATGAAGCTCCACGCGATAGGTATGGCGGTGCGCCATATGGCAGATTTCGTTATCGACCGCCCCGCAGGCTCGGGCGACGACCTGCTTATAATCTTTAAGACCCCCGCTGAGCTTATAATAGGCGGCGAGGTGCTGCGTGCTCAGGCGGGCTGCGCCATTGTCTATACCGCCGATATGCCCCAGTATTACCGCGCTTTTGGCGGGATATATGTTAATCACTTTATGCACTTCGAGGGTTACGAGCAGACTGAGGATACGCCGCTGCCTCCCGCGGGAAAGCTCATCGCGCTGACCAATATCGGCGAGGTGGAAGAGCTGCTGCGCATGATAAGCCGCACCCGCATGGGCGATGAGAAGCATATGGATGAGAGCCTTGACCTACTGATAAAATTGCTGATGATAAAGCTCAGCGAGGGCGCGCGCGAGCCGCAGCTTTCGGCAGATATGGGCGCGCACCACGCCGAGCTGAGCGCCCTGCGTGCCGAGCTTTACAGCAGCGCGGGCGAGTTTCGCGGGGTGGGGCAGATGGCAAAACGGCTGAATTTCAGCGTGCCCTACCTCCAGCAGCTTTACCGCGCGCAGTTCGGCGTTAGCTGCTACGAGGATATTCTCGCCGCCCGCACCAAGACCGCGAAGTACTACCTGCGCGCCACCACCCTCACCGTGAAAGAGATAGCGGCGCTCTGCGGCTACGAGAACGATGTTTGCTTTATGCGCCTTTTCAAGCAGCGCACGGGACTTACCCCAACTTTGTACCGCGAAAAGCGCGGGCTTGATGGGCTGGATATGAGCGAAATCGTTTGAAATTAACGGGGCGTTGTATGAAATGCCCAAAAGTCAGCGCGGGGATTTGTGAATAAAATAGATTTGCGCGGCAAATCTACTGTACGCTATTGACAAATTAAATCGACTATGGTAGACTAATTATAGTGAATTTGATGTAATTTACATGAATATGATTTTTGTATCTTTATATTGGAGTGTTACCTTTCAGTTATAATTGATCGGGCATGACCAACTTTTTACGGACATATTATAGCTGTTCGTAACAGGTTGGTTTTTTTGTTTTTATGGGGTGTTTTCGATGAAAATTATAAAGGTGATAAACAATAATACAGTATGCGTGCTCGACGATAAGCGCCGCGAGCAGATAATCTCGGGAAAGGGCATAGGCTTCGGCAAGAAGTTTGGCGACCGCCCCGACGCGGATAAGATAGAAAAAATGTATCTCATTACCGACTCGGCGCTGCGCAAGCGGCTCATCGAGTGCCTTGCCGAGATACCTTACGAATATATAAAGCTCACTGAGGGTCTGGCGGAGCAGGCGGCGAAAGAGCTTGACTGCGAGCTGAACGAATCGCTCATGATCTCCCTCTCAGACCACATATATTTCGCGGTACAGCGCAAACAGCAGGGCATTGAGTTTGAAAACCCGCTGATGGAGGCTATAAGCGATTATTTCCCGAAAGAGCTGGAGCTTGGCAGGCGGTGCGTAGACGAGGTGAAAAGGCAGATGGGCGTGCAGCTCGCGCCTGACGAAGCGGGCTTCGCCGCAATGCACATCATAAACGCGCGCATGGGCACGAAAATGTCGCAGATAACTGACATAACTAAGTTTGTAGAAAGCTGCGCCGCCCTTGCGGACACCTGCTTCGGCGGAAAGTTGGATAAAAATAGCGTGGCTTACGAAAGATTTTTGGTGCATCTGAAATTTCTTGCAAAGCGGCTTTTTACCGTGCAGGAGCTTCCGCAGGTGCTCAGCCGCGACGAAGATCTGCTTAAATTGACAAAAATCAAGTTTAAAAAACAGTACAAATGCGCAGAATGTATACAAGACCACATTCTGAAAAATTATAAAAAAAGCATTTCAGAGGACGAGCTTCTTACGCTCACCTTACATCTCAGAAGAATAAGCGCGTAAAGTGCAGATTCTATATATCGCCTTAAACTAATATAACTGGTACCTAAATATTGTGTTTTATGGCTTGTAACTAAATAAACTTATGTATTTGTATGGAGGATAAGCTTTATGAAAGACAAGATCTTCGGGGTGCTCCAGCGAGTAGGCAGATCGTTCATGCTGCCGATAGCGCTGCTGCCCGTAGCGGGTCTGCTGCTGGGAATAGGCAGCTCCTTTACGAACCCCACCACTATCGAAACATATCATTTGGGCAAAGTAATTTACGAGGGCGGCGTGCTTTACACCGTGCTCGACATCATGAGCAAGACGGGCAGCGCGGTATTCGATAACCTCGCACTGCTCTTCGCGATGGGCGTTGCCATAGGCATGGCGAAAAAGGAAAAAGAGGTAGCGGCGCTCTCCGGCGCGATTTCCTACCTCGTCATGAATACCGCGATAAGCGTTATGATAGACGCAAAGGGCGGCGTGGAAGCTATGGCGGCGAACTCTACAACGCAGGTGCTGGGTATAACCACCCTGCAAATGGGCGTTTTCGGCGGTATAATCGTAGGCCTCGGCGTAGCGGCGCTGCACAACCGCTTTTATAAGGTAGAGCTGCCGCAGGTGCTTTCGTTCTTCGGAGGTACGCGCTTTGTGCCGATAGTCTGCACCGTGGCTTACCTGCTGGTGGGCATCGGAATGTTCTTCATCTGGCCGGTAGTGCAGCTTGGTATCTCAAAGCTCGGCGCGCTGGTTCTCAGCTCCGGCTACGCGGGAACATTTATATACGGCCTGCTCGAGCGCGCGCTGATACCTTTCGGACTTCACCACGTTTTCTATATGCCTTTCTGGCAGACCGAGCTTGGCGGTTCGATGGTGATAGACGGCAACACCGTTACGGGCGCGCAGAATATCTTCTTCGCCGAGCTGGCTTCAAAATCCACCGACGTTTTCTCGGTATCGGCAACAAGATTTATGTCGGGCAAATTCCCCTTCATGATATTCGGTCTGCCCGCCGCCGCGCTGGCAATGTACCGCGCCGCACGCCCTGAAAAGAAAAAGGTAGTAGGCAGCCTGCTGCTTTCCGCCGCGCTGACCTCTATGATAACGGGCATAACCGAGCCGCTGGAATTTACATTCCTCTTCGTAGCCCCCGCGATGTACGCCGTACACTGCGTACTGGCAGGACTTTCCTATATGCTGATGCACATTCTTAACGTCGGCGTAGGCATGACCTTCTCGGGCGGCGCTATCGACCTCACCCTTTTCGGCATACTTCAGGGCAACGCTAAAACGCACTGGATATGGATAGTTGTGGTAGGTATTATATACGCGGTGGTTTACTACTTCGTATTCTATTTCATGATAACCAAACTCAACCTCTTGACCCCCGGCAGAGAGGCGGACGACGTAGAGCCGAAGCTTTACCGCCGCGCCGATATGCAGGATAAAAAGCAGGGCGCGGGCGCAGTTGCCGCAAAAGCGGAGGACATCGTGAGCGCGCTGATACTGACGGGTCTTGGCGGAAAAACTAACATTTCCGACCTCGACTGCTGCGCTACCCGCCTGAGAGTGACCGTTTCAGACTCTGATAAAGTAGACGATAAGGCGCTGAAAGAAAGCGGCGCGAGCGGCGTTATCCACAAGGGCAGCGGCGTGCAGGTCATCTACGGGCCTAAGGTTTCGGTAATAAAATCAAATCTTGAGGACTTCTTAGATACTCCGTATTCCGAACACCCCGAAGAACTTCTCGGCGGCGCGGATAATACTGCGGACAATTCAGAGAAGCAGGCTGAAAAGTCGGAAAACGCACAAAACGCTTCTGCGGAAACCGAGATCATCGGCGCGCATATGAACGGCAAGGCGATAAAGCTCAGCGAGGTGGAGGACGATGTGTTCTCGCAGGAAATACTGGGCAAAGGCGCGGCGATAGAGCCTAGCGAGGGCAAACTTTACGCCCCCTGCGACGGCAAGATAGACAGCGTTTTCGATACAAAGCACGCGGTGAACATGGTGTCGGCAGGCGGCGCGGAAGTACTGCTGCACGTCGGAATAGACACAGTAAAGCTTGGCGGAAAATACTTTGAAGCGCACGTCAGCGACGGGCAGGAAGTAAAGAAAGGCGACCTGCTGCTGACATTCGATATTGAGCAGATAAAGGCGGCGGGCTATAAAGTCACCACGCCGATGATGATATGCAACACGGACGATTACGCGGCGGTAGAGCAGCTGAAAGAGGGCGAGACCGCGGCGGGAGAAAATATTATAAAAATAACGAAATAACAGGAGGATACCGACATGAAAGAATTTAACTACACGATCACAGACGAGATAGGCATACACGCAAGACCTGCGGGAATGCTGGCGAAGAAGGCAAAAGCTTTTGAGAGCAGCGTGACGATCGCGAAAGGCGAGAAAGAGGCGGCGCTGACGAAGCTGATGGCGGTAATGGCGCTTGGCGTGAAGCATGGCGATACCGTAACGGTGAAAGCCGAGGGCGCAGATGAGGAAGCCGCTATCGCGGAAATAAAGAAATTCTTTGAGGAAAATCTGTAATAGCAGGCTTTCCAAACAAAGTAAAATACGCGGCAGAAACGCCGAGCACGAACAAACGAACGGCGTGAAGATAAAAAGCGCGCGATCAAGCGGGGCGCCAGCCGCTTGCGGGGTCGAGGGGCAGAGCCCATCGGCGCGCTCCGCAGAGCGCGAAATCCCCACCGTAGGGCGCTCCGCATAGGGTGAATTGAAAATCAGTCCGGTGGACTGATTTTCAAGAGGGGCATGCCCTGCAAGGGAGGGCTGCCCCTAGTCCGTCGCCCGTAGACAAAACCCTTCAAGGGCGCAAGCCCTTGAACGAACAAAGAAAAAACAACTCAAAATCTCCACACCCCCAGCAATCTACAAAATCAAAAAAAATAAAAAGGAGTTGACCGGATATGAAAAAGTTTAACGGAAAAGGCGTGTACGGCGCAGTGGCTATCGGAAAAATATCAGTTTTCAAAAAGCCCGACGCGGCAATAAAGAGAGTGCGCGTTGAGGATACCGAAAAGGAAAAGAAAAGGGTAGCGCAGGCTAAGGCCGCCGCCGCTGAACAGCTCCGGAAAATATACGAAAAGGCGCTCAAAGAGGTCGGCGAAACTAACGCGCAGATCTTCGAGATACACATGATGATGCTCGAGGACGACGATTATAACGAGTCGATAGAAAATATCATCGACAGCCAGAGCGTAAACGCCGAGTACGCAGTAGCCCTTACCGCCGATAACTTCGCCGAGATGTTCGCCTCGATGGACGACCCGTATATGCAGGCGCGCTCCGCCGACGTTAAGGATATTTCTAATAGGATGATCGCTAACCTTACAGGCGCGGCGGCCGACGGTGCGGAAAGCAACGATAAAATGATAGTATGCGCCGACGACCTCGCCCCCAGCGAAACTATCTCGCTCGATAAGGATAAGGTGCTGGCTTTCGTTACCGCGCACGGCTCTTCAAATTCACATACCGCGATACTCGCACGTAATATGAACATACCCGCAGTTATCGGCGTGGGCGATGAGTTCCTCGCGCAGATAAACGACGGCGATACAGCTATCGTAGACGGCTTTACAGGCGAGATATACCTCGACCCCGATGAACAGACCCTCGCAAAGATGGAGGAGAAACGCGCCGCCGATGAGGAGAAAAAACGCCTGCTACAAGACCTGAAGGGCAAGGAGAACGTTACCCTTGATGGCAAAAAGATAAATATTTATGCCAATATAGGCAGCGTGGATAATATCGGTGCAGTGCTTCTTAACGACGCAGGCGGCATAGGCCTTTTCCGCAGCGAATTTCTGTATCTGGAAAATACCGATTACCCTACTGAGGAACAGCAGTTCCACGCTTATAAACGCGTGCTCGAAAGCATGGCGGGCAAAAAAGTCATAATCCGTACTCTGGATATAGGCGCGGATAAACAGGTGGATTACTTCGGGCTGAAAAAAGAAGAAAACCCCGCCCTCGGCTTCCGCGCTATAAGAATTTGCCTTACCCGCCCCGAGATATTCAAGACACAGCTGCGCGCCCTCTACCGCGCTTCCGTTTACGGCGACCTGGGCATAATGTTCCCCATGATAACCAGCGTTTCTGAGGTACAGCGCGTGCTCGCCGTCTGCGACGAGGTAAAGGCTGAGCTGAGAGAACAGGGTATAGAGTACAGCGAAAACGTAGAGCTGGGAATCATGATAGAAACGCCCGCCGCCGCCGTTATCAGCGATAAGCTCGCCCCGATGGTGGACTTTTTCAGCGTAGGCACAAACGACCTCACCCAGTATACCCTCGCCTGCGACCGCCAGAACCCCGATATAGAGCAGTTCTGCGATACCCACCACGAGGCTATACTTCGCCTGATAGAGATGTCCGCCGAAAACGCTCACAAAAACGGCGCTTGGATAGGCATTTGCGGCGAGCTTGCGGCAGATACCACCCTTACCGAAACTTTCCTGCGCATGGGCATAGACGAGCTTTCCGTTTCGCCGACATTTGTCCTCAAAGTGCGCGACGCGGTGAGAAAGTGCGACCTCAGCAAATAAACGCCCCGCGTATCGCGGTAGAAGCAGTACGCCGACAAAAACTAAAGCATAATAACAAAGACCTGCACTTTTTACGGTGCAGGTCTTTTGCTTTTGTGTGGGGTCGTCAGTCACTCGTCGTTCGTGCCGTGCATACGCTCGAATTTGTGTGCGGGACGGGTGAAGAGCAGCGCCAGCATTATCAGCATGGCGGTCGCCGCAAGGCTTATAGGGTAGACGGTCATTATCGTTTCAAACGTTCTGCTGGCGGGGAATACGAACTTTATCCATGTAAGGCGTATTCCGCATACGCCGAGGGTGGTCAGCAGGGCGGGTACGAAGGATATTCCGAAGCCGCGCATATAGCCCGACATCACCTCGTACAGCATACTGAAAAAGTAGCCCGAGAATATGTAGATAAGGCGCGTATAGCCTATGCTGATTACCGCGGGGTCGCTGTTGAATATCGAAAGCAGCGGCTTGCCGGCGGCGAGCACTATGCCTATCGCGAGGGCTGCCGCGGCGGTATCCTCCAGCAGACTGAGCACCAGCGTGCGGCGGCAGCGGCGCATTTTCTTCGCGCCGTAGTTTTGTCCGACAAAGGTCGTGCAAGCCTGCGCGAATGAGTTTATTATGTAGTAAGCCAGTATCTCGAGATTAAAAGCCGCGCTCGAAGCCGCTATAACGTCTGTACCCAGGCTGTTTATAGCCGACTGCACTACGATGTTCGCAAAAGAGAATACCGCGCCCTGCAAGCCCGCGGGCATGCCTATGCGCATTATTCGCAGAAATACCGAGCGGTGTATGCGAAGCTTTTTCGGGTCTACTTTGATTATCTTGTCGCTGCGGATAAGCTTTCGCAGAAGTATAGCCGAGCTGAAAAGGTTTGAGATGACCGTGGCGGTCGCAACTCCGCTGACTGTCATTTTCAGCACTATTACAAAAAAGAGGTTCAGCGCTACGTTCAGCAGTCCCGAGAAAAATAGCGCGATAAGCGGCGAACGTGTGTCGCCCACGCTGCGGAATATCGCCGCCTCGAAGTTGTAGAGGAATATTACGGGCATACCCAGCAGGTATATCCGCAGGTACTGCATGGCGTATGGGTAGACCTCTGCGGGCAGGTTCAGCGCGTTCATTATCCACCCTGCCGAAAGCTCGCCCAGCAGCGCTATCACCGCGCCGCCCAGCAGAGCCGCGATTATAGAGGTATGCACCGCCTTGTGTACTGTTTTTTCATCGCCGCTGCCGATGGCGTTTGCGATGATTACGTTCGCGCCAAGCGCCACGCCTATGAAAAGGTTCAGTATCAGCCCGATGACGGGGCTGTTCGCGCCCACTGCCGCGACCGCTATCGTGCTCTTATCGCCCGTGAAATTGCCCACTACCGCTAGGTCTGAGGCATTAAAAAGCTGCTCCAGTATGGCGGTGGCAGCCACGGGCAGCGCGAAAAGCGGCAGCTTGTTCCAGATAGAGCCGTTCAGCATATCTATCTTAGCGCCGTTTTTTTCTTTTTTCATTTTCATTACTCACCCTTACAAACTTACAAAAAGTTACATTGCTTATTTTCTTCATACTATTATTTTTGTAAGAGCAATTATATCACAAAAATTTCAAAAAAACAATGCTGAATTTTTTAATCAATTGTGTATAGGTCTGTTATTTGCTATCAGCCGCCGAAGCCTTTCAGCGCTAACAGTCGGCGGGAAAATTCCTGCGAAAATCCGCGGCTGACGGGCAGACGCACGCCGCCTGTTAGCGTGACGCTGCGCGAGGTGAATGAGATTATGCGGGCGCTGTTTACGGCGTAGCTTTTGTGGCACTGCAAAAAGCTTTTCGGCAGGTCGCGCAGCAGCTCGCCCAGCTTGCCGTTTATCGGCAGGTCGCCGCCCTCGCTGTGTATCACGAGCGTTTTGTTGCTGCTTTCGATGTAGATTATCTCCTCTGAGGGCAGGAAGAGGGTCTGCCCTCCGCTTTTCACCATCAGCGTTTCGCGCTCGGTATCGGCTAAGGCGCGCAGTTTATCCAGCGTTTTGCGCACGGCGGCGGGGTCGGCTGGCTTGGTCATAAAAGCCGCGGGGGTGAGGTCAATATCGCGCAGAAAAATATCCTGACAGTATTTCTCGGCGTAGCTGCTAACAAACACCACGGGTATGCTGCGGTAAGCGTGGGTTATGCAGGAGGCAAGCTCTATACCGTTGGTCTTTTTAAGCTCGATGTCGATAAAAAGCGCCGAAATATCCATGTAATTGCGGCGTATGTACTCGGTGCAGACGTCCTCGCTGCCGAAAGTTACAAGCTCGTCCCCCTCGGGCGCGGCTTCGGCGTAAGCCTCGGCAAAAAGGCGTATGTAGTTCGGGTCGTCGTCTAAAAGCACTATCTTGTTCGTTTTCAAGGTCTTGGGTTCTCCTATCAAAGAATTATTGCCAAAACAGCCATCGCAAGCAGAAACACCGCGTTCGCGGCGGTGAAGCAGGCTAGATACCTGCCCTTTTCAGCGGGCTTTTCGCGGCATATCTGCTTGTACGAGATAAGGCTCGCCATAGAGGCGATGAGCGTGCCCAGTCCGCCGATGTTTGTGCCGACTATCAGCGCGCGAACGTTATCCGTAAAGGCCGAGAGCAGTATCGCGCAGGGCACGTTGCTTATTATCTGGCTCGCAGCCGCCGCTGTAAAAAGCTCGCGCCCGCCGATGAACCTGCGCAGTGCGCCGCTAAACGCAGGTACGGCGCTGACGTTGCCGATAAAGATGAAAAATCCGCAGAATGTCAGCAGCAAGCTCCAGTCGATGTTTTTCAGCACCGCGCGGTCGGCGGCAAGGGTGCATATCAGCGCCGCCGCAGCCGCGACCTGCCACGGCAGTACCCGCGCTACGGTCAGCAGGCATAGCGCGAAAAGCGCGGCGTACATAGCCAGCCTGCCGCGGTGTATCTCGGGCAGGTCGGTATTGTCGGTATTATTATTGGTCGGCATATCCTGCGCGGGCAGCGCCGAGAGAGCGCCTTTTTTGCGGCAGAGCATATACGCCCACCCCGCGAGCATCGCCCCCGCCAGCAGGGTGTACGGCAGCATAAGCTTTATAAATCCCCCGACTCGCATACCCGAAAGCCCGTAGAGATACAGATTTTGCGGATTTCCTATCGGGGTGAGCATACTGCCCAGGTTCGCGGCGATGGTCTGCATTACGGTAACGGGTATCGCCAGCCGCGCGCCGCCCTCGAGCCTGCTCAGCGCGGCAAGGCTCAGCGGAACGAAGGTTATCAGTGCAACGTCGTTCGTGATAGCCATGCTCGCGAAAAAGCAAGCCGCCGTCAGCGCGAGCACAAGCTGAAAATGCGTGTGTGCCGAGCGGGTCAGCAAGCCCGCCGCACGCTCGAAAATGCCCATTCGCCTGCAACCCTCGGTCACCGCCATCAGCGAAAACAGCAGCCCCAGCGTGCGGAAGTCGATGTACTCCGCGTAAGCCCTGCTGGGCGGCACGAATACTGCCGATACCGCCGCAAGCCCCATAGCCGCGAGCAGCACCGTTTCGCGCCGCGCGAAGTCCGCAGCTTTTTTCAGTACAGCGCTCAATTTTTTTCGCCCGCCGTTTCCGCGATGCCTACGACGCCCGCTTTGTAAGCCGCGCCCCATTTCGCCATAGCTTCCAGTATCGGCGACATACTTTTGCCCAGCGGGGTGAGGGTGTACTCTACGCGCGGCGGCACTTCGGCGAATACCTCGCGCGTTACCAGCCCGTTATCCTCCATATCCCGCAGATTTGAGGTCAGCACTTTCTGCGATATTCCGCTCACCGAGCGTTTCAGCTCGCCGAAGCGCTTAGTGCCCATTTGCAGGTCGCGCAGTATAAGCACCTTCCACTTATCGCCGATGAGCAGCAAGGTAGTTTCCACGGGGCAGGCGGGCAGTTCAGATCTGTTTATCATATCAAGTACCTGCTTTCTATCTAACGCCAACGCTTATGGTTTCTAAAAGTGCGCTGGTATCTTTTTTATACGCTTGATATAATTTTAGCAGTTTTTCGGCAGATTGTCAAGAATGGCGTGAAAAAGCGACAAAAATTTTTCGCGCGGGGGCGCGGCGGTTTATGAAAGTCTACGAAATCGCGCCGCGGGGCTTTACAGATTCCGCAAAGTGTGATAAAATAATATCTGCAAAAAATTGAATGATTACTGGTCTTATTGGAAACGCACACGAGGGTTCTCTTTTACATTCGTGATAACGAACAACACAAAAAATTGTTCGCAGTCTATTGAAATGTAAAGGAGATTTTTTTATGCAGAAAAGTAAACTCGGAAATTTCGTATTCACCGCCGTAATGGCTTTCGTGATGGTGTACGCTATGGTGTGCTACAATATAGCGCTGGATAAGGGCGGCATGAGCAACGCCGTATTCCTGCTGGCTTTTCACGAGATACCTATAATGTGGCCCGCAGCCGTGATATTAGAACTTCTGGTGGCGGAGCGCGCCGCCGCTAAGCTGGCTTTTCGCTTCGTAACGCCGCAGAGCAGCCCTATTGCGATAACGCTCGCTATGTCCTCTATGATAGTATGCGTGATGTGCCCGATAATGAGCTTGCTCGCGACCTGCCTTTTCATGCACCCCGGCAAGCAGGTGATAGCCCTTTGGCTGCAAAAAGTAGTGCAGAATTTCCCTATGGCGCTTTGCTGGCAGATATTCTACGCCGGCCCCGCCGTAAGAAATCTGATGAAGCTTTTTGAGAAAAAGTCTGCCGAGTCTGACAAGCCGGCCGAATCAGCCGTATCCGCAGAGCGCGCCTAAAATTTGCCGTACAGAATAACGCCTATACAAAAAGAGCCTGCATTCGCTGTAATAAAAGCGTGCCGGCTCTTTCTGCATTTACAGGGGGGACTTTTTTGTTATTAAGATTGGGGTATCTTACCTCTTTCTTTTGTCCAATATCATATTACCACACAGCCCGCCGCTTTTCAAGGCTTTTGGCGAAACTGGCGCTTATAACGCGAAAACAGCAGGCTTGTTCACCTGCTGTTCATAAATCGCATTGTTCATATCTTCTCCACTTCGGCGGCGAGGTCTTGCGCGAAGCGGCGGTACAGCGCCGTGAACTGCTCGCGCTCCTCAGCAGTCCAGCGGGTGTAAAAAGCGTTTTCCGCCGCTACCAGTCGTTCGGCGGTACTCTTCATGTGCTCGCTGCCGCGCGGGGTCAGGTATATCAGCGTGTTGCGCCCCTCGCCCTGCTTTAGGTAGATCATTCCCGCCTTTTCCAGCCGCCGCAGCGATGAATTTACCGTGGTGCGCGGCAGATTTGTCATTCGGCAGATGGTGCTTTGGCGGCAGCCCTCGCCCTGATCGTATATCATGTAGAGTATGTTCAGCTCGCTGTCTGACACGCCGAGCTTTCGCGCAGCCTCGCGGTAAATGCCGTTCACCGTGCCGATTATGCTGTTTATCTCCTTCATCTCGACTTTAAGCATAGTGGTACCTGCCTTTCAGCTTTATCAGACAAGTCGCCGAAAGCACCAGCGCCAGCGCTTCCGCAACCACTATCGCGCACCAAACGCCCGTAAGCCCGAATATAGCGGGCAGCAGAAGCACGCTGAATATCTGAAAGACAAGCGTTCTGCCGAAAGATATCAGCGCCGAGATAAGCCCGTTGTTGAGCGCCGTGAAGAAAGACGAAGCGTAGATATTGAAGCCCGAGAGCAGGAACGAGAGCGAGTATATGCGGAAAGCCCGCTCGGTCATGGCGTAAAGCTCGGGGTCGTAGCCGACGAATATCTTCGCGAGAAGCGGCGCGGCAAGCTGCGCGATCATAGCGATGACGAGCGCCGCCGTGCCGATTATGCGCAGGCTTTTGCGCAGTATGCTTTTCAGCTCGTCATGATTTTTCGCGCCGTAGTGGTAGCCGGTAACGGGCGCAGTGCCTATCGAGTAGCCGACGTACATACCTACGAATATAAAGCTGACGTACATTATAACGCCGTATGCCGAAACGCCGTTTTTGCCCGTGAGCCGCATGAGCTGATAATTGTAGAGCATATTTACCAGCGACATAGAAACGTTTGTCATAAATTCCGAAGAGCCGTTGGTGCAGGTCTTAGCCAAAGCTTTGCCGTCGAAATGCGTTTTGCCGAGGCGCAGATCGCTGCTGTTTGGCGATATGAAATATATCAGAGGTATGATCCCGCCGATGCACTGGCTAATGGCGGTAGCCGCCGCCGCGCCCGCAACGCCTTTGTGCAGCACCGCGAGGAAAAACCAGTCGAGCACCATATTTGAAACGCCCGCCGCTATCGTGACGTACAGCCCAAAATGCGGCTTTTCGGCGGTAACGAAAAAACTCTGGAAAACGTTTTGCAGCATGAATGGCACGAGCGCCAGCATTATTATCCTGCCGTAGGTAACGCAGTAGCCGAGCATATCTGCGTCCGCGCCGAGCGCCTGAGCTACGGGGCGCATTAGCGCTATCCCCAGCAGGGTGAACACCGCGCCCACGCTTATCAGCGCGTATATCAGCAGCGAGAATATCTCGTTAGCCTTATCCTTCTGCTGCTGACCCAGCTTCATAGATACCAGCGCGCTGCCGCCCGCGCCGACCATAAAGCCCACCGCGCCGAATACCATAAGGAACGGCATGATAAAATTCACGGCGGCAAACTGGGTAGAGCCTGCGTAATTTGATACGAAAAAGCCGTCTACCACGCCGTATATCGAGGTGAATATCATCATCACGACAGAGGGCAGAGTAAAGCGCAGCAGCCGCGAGTAAGTAAAATGATCTGATAACCTAATTTTCATATAGATATACTCTCCTTTATGTACGAAATCGTACATTGCTTATTATAGCAGGAATAGCGGCAAAGTCAAGCGCGTTCATGATTTTTTTACAATGATGTTTTCAAAACTCACCTTTTGTAATGACCTCGTGTTGAAATTTGTCAAAAAATATGCTATAATAAGACAGATAATATATTGAAACTCAAATATTCTCAAATAAAGGAGAAGAATGAAGTATGCAGGATATTGGCGAAAGGCTCAGCTCTTACGAGCCGCTTTGGGAAAACTGGTATAGAGAAAGCTTTATCGGCGGCGGCTCTTTCGGCAAAGTGTATAAGCTGCGGCGCGATTTTTACGGCGAAACAGCTTACTCGGCGGTAAAGATAATACCTATAATAGTAAACGACGCGCTGAAGCCGAAGAATGTGGATACGCAGACCTATATAGAGCAGCGGCGCAGCGCCGTGGTGCAGGAGATAAAGAATATGCACAAGCTCGCGGGCTACCCCTACCTCGTTCACTGCATAGCCGACTCTATAAAAGATATTCGCGGCGATAACGGCGAGCTTGTAGGCTTCGACGTGCTGATACAGATGAATTACTACACCGCCCTCGCCGACGAGATGAAGCGGAGCGGCGCGCTGGATACCGCGCAGGTGCAGAAGCTCGCCGCGCAGATAGCCGCCGCGCTGAAAGCTATGCACGATATAAATATGCTCCACCGCGACGTAAAGGTAGAGAACATATTCATCGACGAAAACGGCGATTACCTGCTGGGGGATTTTGGCGTATCGAAACAGGGCGAATCGAGCAGCTGCTCTACCCTCGCGGGCACTCAGCCTTTCATAGCGCCCGAAGTATGGAATGTTCAGCGCACCAACCGCCGCTACGCCAATACCGCCGACATCTACTCATACGGCATAACGCTCTACTACCTGCTGAATGACAATATGCTGCCGCTGACCGAGGGCAGCTTTACGGAAAATCAGGTGAACGACGCTATATTCGCGCGGCTGAACGGAAAAGCATTCCCCCCGCCGAAAAACGGCTCGGCGCTGCTGAAAGAGATAGTTATGAAATGCTGCGCCTACCGCCCCGAAGACCGCTTTCAGGACGCGGGCGAGATAATAGAAGCGTTTAATAACGGCAAGGTCGAGAGCCGCTGTCAGCCTAAGATAATGCCGAAGCCCGCCGCTAAGGACGCCTACGCTACCGTTTACGCTGGCGAGGGCGAAGAGCCGCAGAGGGCGCAGCAGAAAAACCGTCCGCAAAACGTTTCGCCTGTTTCGCCGGTGATAAACCGCCGCCCGCCTGCAAGACCTCAGCAGCGCCCGCCGCAGTATCGCGCCGGCAATGCGAATGACCCTAACCCCGGCGGGCGTTATCCCACGGGGCAAAGACCCGCGCCGCGGCAGTACGGCTCTTACAGACCAAACAATTCATACCGTCCGAACGGGCAGTACGGCACATACCCGCCGCGGGGAACATACCGCCCCGCGCCTGCGCCGAAAAAGCAAAAGCGCAGCCCTTTCGCAGTGCTCTCGGTGATCATCACGATATTCACGGTGGCGATAACGGTGCTGCTGGTGCTTTATGTGCTGGATATGGAGGACGGCGAGAGCGGTGCGCAGGCTAAGCTGTACGAATACACATACGATATGAATGAGGGAAGCTTTGAAGATGGATACGAACCGTACTATTTACTACAAACCGAAGCCCGCGAAAACGGCTTCGCTGCTGATAATAGATAAGCTCTGCAAGCCCACGGTGGTGACCCTTACGGGAGATAAAACGCTGGGGCGCGATTATCCGCAGGCAGACTGCGATATACGTCTGCTCTCGCAGATAGTCAGCCGCCGTCACGGCGAATTTATATTCGACGACTCTGACGGCGCGTATTACTATATCGACAACAACAGCTACAACGGCACATACATAAACGGCGAGCGCCTAGCGCCGTACAACGACCGCGGCTCGCGCGCATACCGCCTTTCAGACGGCGATATTATCCGCATAGACCACGCCGAGCTTCATTCGCCGCACCCCGACGCGGTGCTGATAGTTTTCAGCACGAGCTTTGATATGAACGAGAAATGGAGCACGCTGGATATTAGCCGCATGGACGCGCTGAGCATCGGCAGGGGCGAGAACTGCACTCTGCGGCTGGGCGACCTTATGGCTTCGCGCTGCCACGCTATGATGCTGCACGAGGGCGGCTGCTGGTATATAGAGGATAACGGCAGCACCAACGGCGTGGGCGTGAACGGCGAAGAGATCTCGCGGCAGACGCGGCTTTTCGACAACGACGTTATACGCATAGCAAACACCACGCTCGTCATGACCCACGGCAGGCTTTTTTACAATAACGGCGGCGGAAAAGAGCGCTCGGCGCTGATGGTGGATATACGCGCGAAGAAAGTAGACTTCGGCAGAAAGACCCTGCTGAAAGACATACGCGCCGAGTTTGAAAACGGCGACTTTGTGCTTATCCTCGGCGGCTCGGGCGCGGGCAAGACCACGCTTATCCGCGCGATATTGGGCGAGAGCAAGGCTGAGGGCAGGATAATACTCAACGGGCAGGACCTGTACAAAAATTTCAAGAACATGAAATCGCAGATAGGCATGGTGCCGCAGTTCCTCACCTTGCGCAAGAACGACACCGTGCGCAACACGCTGATGGATACGGCGGGCATAAAGCTGGGAAGCTGCACCAAGCAGGAGCGCGAGCAGAGGGTGGATAATATACTCGAACACGTCGGCATAAAAGAGCACCAAAACAAGCTGATAGGTCAGCTAAGCGGCGGTCAGCAGAAAAAGGCGGCGGTGGCGAACCAGCTCGTCGGCTTTCAGAAGGTATTCATCTGCGACGAGCCGGATTCGGGACTGGACGCGGCTTCGCGCACGCAGCAGATGGAGATACTGAAAGAAATATCGCAGGAAAACAAGATAGTAATGGTGATAACCCACGAGCCGGACGACGCGGTGCAGGTGATAGACGGCGTGAAAAAGAGCCTTTTCACCAAAGTGATAGTGCTGGCGCGAAACTCGGTAGACCGCGCGGGACACCTAGCCTTTTACGGAAGCGTGGAAAACGCGCTGGCGTTTTTCGGCGTGAGCAGATTGCAGGACATAATGATAGAGATAAACCCGCCTGCCGAGGGCGGCAAGGGCAGGGCGGACGAATACATCCGCAAATACAAAATGCTGACTGGGGGCAGGAACATTGGATAACGCATCATTCGCGGCGCAGACCTCGATATACTTCAAAAAGATACGGCGAATAGCGCTGAAAGAGAAGTTTTGGAAATTCGTAGTGTTCGCGGCGATAATCTCGCTGATAGTGGCGCTGGTGGTCGGAAAAGATATGTTCACTACCTACGAGGCTACGAAATCGGGCTTTTTCTCGATAGCTTCGGCGGGGATATGGATAGGCATATTCAACTCTATACAGAATATCTGCAAAGAGCACGAGATAATACGCGCCGAGTACCGCTCCGGCATGAAGATCTCGGCTTACGTCACGGCGAACGTGCTTTGGCAGTTTATCATCTGCTTGATACAGTCGGTGATAATGACGGCGGTATGCGTGGCTTTTATCGACTTTAACAGCGATGGCATAATCATGCCCGCGATAGCGGAATATTTCATCACTATACTGCTCATCACATTCGGCGCGGACATAATGGGCATAATGATAAGCTCGATAGCGGGCACGCCCACCACCGCCATGACGATAATGCCATTCGTGCTGATATTGCAGCTAATAATGAGCGGAGTGCTTTTCGACCTCACGGGCTGGAGCGAGAAGATCTCTTACATAACTTTCAGCAAGTGGGGCATGAGCGCTTTCGGCAGCACCGCCGACCTAAACAGCGACGCTTTTCCGCTGAAACTCAGCGAGGTGTTCCCGCAGGTGGTGAAGCTGGAAACTGAGGACTGCTATGACCACACTATGGGCAACCTTATGAGCGCGTGGGGAATGTGCGCGCTGATAAGCGCCGTCTGCTACGTCGTGAGCATACTCAGCCTGAAAATAAGAAACCACGACTCCTAACTTGCGCAGGGGGTAGGCAAGATGAAAGTGAAGAAAGACGAACTGAAAATAAAGGCACAGCGGGCGTTCGCCATGCCGAATATGACATTTGATATTAGCATAAGCACCCACAGCGGGCTTGTGCGCGAGGTGAACGAGGACAGCTTTTCGCTGAACGGCTACCGCAGGCGGCGGGAGAAGAGCGCGCTCACCTACCGCGAGCAGATGACGGGCGGGGCTTTTATGCTGGAAGTCTGCGACGGCATGGGCGGCGAGGCTTGCGGCGACCTTGCGGCTGAAACGGCTGCGGTGCACAGCGCGGCGCTCTTTGAAAAGCTCAACACCCTGCCCGCCGAAAGGCTGGAGGGCGCGGTGAACGAGTACGTCGCGGAGGTGAACGGCGAGATATGCCGCCTTCTGGGAAACAGCGGCTCTCACCGCGGCGGCACTACCTTTGCGCTTGTGTATATCCGCGGCGGGGTGGCTTACCCCTTTTCGTTGGGCGACAGCAGGATATACATCTGCGCGGGCGGGAACATCGACCAAATAAGCTTTGACCACACGCTTGCTATGCGCAAGTACATGGCGAACATCTACACGCTCGAGGAGGCGGAAAACAGCCCCGACAGCCACAAGCTTACGCTTTTTCTGGGCGTAGACGTAGGCGGCAGAGGGCTTACGGCGCAGACCTACGAGCCTATACAGCTCGAGCGCGGCATGAAGCTGCTGCTTTGCAGCGACGGCCTTTACGATATGTGTCCGCTGGAGGAGATAGCGCGGATAATGTCGGGCGAAACGCTCGGCTGCGCGAAAGAGCTTGTAAAAAGTGCGCTGGCGCACGGCGGCATAGACAACATAACCTGCGCGGCGGCGGGATTTATAAAGTAAAACAGCACCAAAAACGGGAGGAAGCTTCAAAAAGGCTTTCTCCCGTTTCTTAATATCAGTACCTAAAAATCACTTTTCGCATTTATGCCGAATGTGTATGATCTGCGGTTTACTTTGTGGTGATGGCCTTTACGTCAGACCAGTCGCCGTATATCTTTTTGCCGCCTACGGTGGTGTAGCTGCGTACTTTTACGAAATATGTCTTGCCCGATCTCAGCTTGCTTACGCTCAGCGAGGTCGTGCTGTTGGTCTTTACATACTTCGACTTGCCGTTCTCAAAATCGGAATTGTTGGCGTATTTGAGCTGGTAGCCGTCAGCCATGCTCTGCTTTTCCCACTTTGCGGTAAAGCCGCCCTTAGCTGCCTTTATCTTGGTTATCTTCTGCTTAGCGGTGGATATTTTGAAAGTTTTGCTGAAGCTTCCGCTGTATTCGCCGCAGCCCTTTACGGTAACGGTCGCCATGCCTATATTCTTGTTATTGGAGTAAGAAACGGTGAAGTCTTTATTTAGTGTGAGCTTTTTGCCGCCGAGGTATGCGCGGACTTCGGGGGTCTTGGTCTTGCCGTCGTAAACGTACTTGCTGCTGGAAAGTTTTATGCGCGCTTCGGAGATGAGGCGCAGGCTCTCAGGCTTATTGCAGTGCATTTTTGCGGACTTTATGTCTTTTCTGAAATCGCCCTCTATGGCGTTCCACTCGTCGGCGCTGCCGGTGTACCAGATGTTCTTTACGGGCGAGTCGGCGAAAGCTTCCGTGCCGATGGTCTTTACGCTCTTAGAGATTATGACGGTCTTGAGCGAATCGCAGAGCGAGAATGCGGAGTTGCCGACGCTCTCTACGCTTTCTGGTATCTTTACGGTCTTGAGCGAGGTGGCGGCGAACGCCGCTTCGCCAATGGTCTTTACGCCGGGCTTGATGTCAACGCTTTCGAGGGATAAGCACATCGAGAAAGCCGCGTCGCCTATGCTTTCAACAGATGCGGGTATGGTTATGCGGTAAAGCGCCATGCAGAGCATGAAAGCGCCCTCATCTATCTGCGTAACGCTGTCAGGTATCTTGACGCTGAAAACCAGCGCGCCCGCGAATGCGCCGCTGCCTATGCGCTTTACGCCATCGGGTACTTTAGCCGTGCCGACAACGTAGTTTGCGCTTACGAGTACATCGTTTACCACAACGTACTGGTTTTCTGCGACCTTATTGTTCAGCCATGCGCTCTCGAGAAAAGCCAACATGCCGAAGTCCTGCACGGTAGAGGGTATGGTAATATCGCTGAGGTTTTCGCAGGCGTAGAAAGCCATATTGCCGATGCTCTCAACGCCCTCGGGGATAACTATTTTCTCGAGGGTGGTGTTTTCCTGAAAAGCGGCCTCGCCTATAGCGGTAACGGGCTTGCCGTCTATCTCAGCGGGAATGGTGAGCGACTTAGCCTTGCTCTTAAAGCCGGTGATGGTGATATTGCCGTCGTTGTCGGCTTTATATTTCAGACCCTTAGGCACGCTTGCCTCAGCGGTGATGTCGGCGGTGTTCACGTCGGCGGCGCTTTCGTCGGCAGACTTAGTATCAGCCGCGCTGTTCTCCTCTATTTCGGACGAGGTATCTTCAGCAGAGTCGGCAGGATCATCGGTATCCGCAGTATCGTCCGCGAGCGAGCTGTCATCTTCGCTGTCAGAAAGAAGGCTTTCGTAAGCGTCGATCAGGTCGGGCGAAGCCGCAGGCTCAGCAAAAACGGCGGCAGAAGAGCCGAAAGTAAGGGTAACGGCAAGCGCCGCAGCCAATATTTTTTTCATAGTGCATATCTCCTTATATCAGTAACGTTTGAGTTGCCTTTTGTTTTATGAATAAATTATAACATCTCAAAGCGTGGATGTCAATGAAGATAAGGAGAAATTAAGATTTTTCAAGGGGAAAACCAAGAAAATTGGAAAATATAAGAGTAAAAGTATTAACAAAATATTCGATATGTGTCAATTTCGCCGTAAAAATGCAAGTTTCGCCGCAATTATTGAAAGGCGTGTCGAAAAATGGTAGAATAAAAGAGGGCAGGGCGGTTCAGCCGTGGTGGGTCTCGATACCCGCGAGGTAATCGGCGGACACCTTATAGAACTTTGCGAGTTGGATAAAGAGGTGAAGGGGTATCTCGCGCTTGCCGCTTTCGTAAAGCTGGTACTGCTGGCGGGTGATGCCGAGGATCTTTGCGACTTTTTCCTGCGAGAGGTCGTTATCCTCGCGCATATCGCGTATACGCTGATAAAAATACATACAAACTGCTCCTTAGCTATTTAGTTATTATGTAGATTTTATCACATATAGCGCGTAAAAGGCTTGATTTGCATTCATACAAATGCTATAATTATCTTGCACGCAAATAAATGCAAATATACAGACACAACGGAGGTAAAGACTATGAAAAAATTAACAGCGGCGGTATGCGCGGTGCTTATCGCGATGAGTATGGTAGGCTGCGGAAGCAGCGGCTTGTCAAGCAAAAAACACAATAAAGACAGCAAAAGCTCTGCAAGCGCCGGCGCGGGCGATAACAGCGCCTCAGACTCCAAAAAGTCGGTAATGGACGTTATTGCAGGCGGCGCGGCAGCAGACGATGCGGATATCGAGATAAACACCGACTACGAATACAAGACCTTACTCGGCGATGGCGTAAACACCGATAAGGCGCAGCTCGACAGATATGTAAACTCCTGCATGAATTTGGCTAAGGCGATAGCGGCTGACGATTTTGAGGCTTACAAAAAAGCATCAAATTTTGAGCTGTTGAAAGAGCTTGAGCCTGAAGATACCGAGAGCGATATGCAGGAGAATCTTGACGATGACCGCGATACTTTTGAAAGCGCAAGTGTAAGGAGCGAGCTGCTGGAACAAAACAAAATAATGAAAGTGTATTTGCAGGAAGAAAAAGAAGATGCTCCCGACGGATATACATACTGCACTGGGGCATATGTGATAATAGTATTGGAATGTGAAAACAATATGGGGCATCTAGCTTTATATTTTGACTTAGACAGTTTTGACGGAAAAATATTGCCTTCTTTTAACGATACCGAAACCGTAACGCTCGAAGAAATGGAAGAAGCAGACAGCGAATTTGACGCTGAGAACGGCTCGGGTGATTCCGAGTACGATAAAAAATCGCAGCTGAAAACCGCAAACAGCAACAGCAAGACGGCTTATGTTGCTTTGGCTGAGAATTTGGCGGACGCCGAAACTTGCGGCTACCCGATGGACAGCGTATTTTCGGGCAGCTGCGATGAAAGCTGGCAGGTAACGCCCGACAAGGTGTATGACGCGAGCGACCCCGAAAGTATCAGCGAGGGCGGCGCGAAAAAGATAGCCCAGGCGCTTTGCGACAACGGCGACGACGCGGGATATTTTATAGTGCTGAGGGTACAGCTCAACGGCAGCGACGGTTTTGCAGTGCAGTGGACGAGCGCCCCCTCGGGCGACCTTTTCGGGCAGTATCCGAACGCGATAATGTCTGAAGCGTATGACGGCGGCGGGCTTAGCTTTGGCGAGTATCATGAGTGAAAATATTGATGACGGAGGTCTGCAAAATGAACAGCAAGAAACTTATATCTTTTATCTGCGCGCTTTCTCTCACTCTCACCCTCCCCGCCTGCGGCAGTACTGAAAATGGCGACACCCGTTCGCGTGAAACTGCGGCTGCTACCGCGCAAAACGGCTCTCAGCAGTTGGTGGACGGGCAGGGTCAGCAGACCACTAAGCAGTCCGAATCGTCTGATACGGCTAAGGATAAGCTTGACGAAGCGCTGGGGCTGAAAGAGCAGTCCCCTGCCCTTTCCGAGGACGAGCTGAAAGAAAAACTGGAAGCCGAAGCGGGCGCGGCGGCGAGCAAGTGGTACTATGACGATTACGACGGCGATGGTACTAAGGAGGCTTACGCCGTGATAGACGGCGATGAGCAATGCTATACGGGTGAAGAATACAACATCGCCGCGATATATTTCGTTGACAGCAAGGGCAACGTTACGCTGGCGCGCGACAGTTTCGGCGACGGCGGTTCGTGGTGCTATTATTCGTCACCAAATGCGCCGCAGAAATTTGAGGGCAAGCGCTTTCTTGACGTTAGCATTACCGCGCACGTGTCGGGTTCTACAACATATCTTTTTTCCGTAAAGAACGGCAAGATGCAGGAGCTGGACGTTTCGGGCGAAATTCAAGGCTTTACCATAGAGGACGGTCATGCTTATACCACATACAATGATTTCAGCAAGGGTTACCACGATTGGGTTCAGCTTGAGCTTTATTATGACAGCGTTTCGCAGGAGTTTGCCATTGAAGATAAGCCCGCCGACAGCGGCGAATGGAAGCAGGCGTATATCGACTACATAGATAATACGATAGCCGAAAATTTCAGCGATTCTTCTATGTTTTTCGACTTTTCGCAGTTCGCTATACTTGATATTGACGGCGACGATGTGCCCGAGATCTTTTTTGATTCGGGCTTCGGCGCGGGCGGTTCGGGTCTGCTGACCTATGCCGACGGCGAAGTTTCAGAGTTGATCGGCGGCAACAGCTCGGGCATTTCCTATATCGAAGCGGGCGGCATATTCAAGTACAACAGCGGACATATGGATTCTTTTACCGACGATATTTACACGATAAGCGGCGGCAAGCCTAAACTAAAACTCAGCGGAAAATATTATCTGCCTGACGGTGCATATACAGGCACGGGCGATGTGCAGGACTATTACGAATACTACATAAACGATGCGCAAGTGCCGAGGGGAGTGTACGAAAAGAAGCTCGCGGCGGCTTTCGACCAGTCGTCCGCGAAGTGGGCGCTCGACGGCGAAACTTACACATATTACGACATAACGAGCGCGATACAGGGATATTAAATTGAACGGAAGTGATGATAAATGTTTTGTCCGAAATGCGGAAATCAATTGGCAGACAGCGCAAAGTTTTGCGATAAGTGCGGAGCGGTAATGCCGCAGACGAATGGAGATAGTGCGGGCACATATGGTGAATATGAAAATATGAACACGCAAAGCACGCCGGATAAGCAGGGCACGCAGCCGTACATGGGCGGCGCACAGCAGTCAGCGCCCGCGCAGAACGGCGATATGATACCAATGGTGCTCTCGCTGGTGTGCGCGGTGGTAATGCTCATCTCGCCATTCATCAAGCTTTTCAACGTCGATTATCTTTTCGGCGATGAGGACTTCTCGCCCTCACAGATGTTCAGCATAATAAAAGACATCACGGGCGAGGCGAGCGAGTACGGCGACCTAGATGGCGACGAGCAAACTATTGTGATAGTTTCGTACGTCATCATCATCGTTTACGCAGTAATGGCTATACTTGCGCTGGCTTCTATCGTGAAATGCTTACAGCGCATATCGGCTTCCGGCAGCGGGCAAAAGGCGGAGTATTTTAAAAACGCATACTCGGCGAACCTCGCGGTATTTTTTGCGAACCTGCTGTTTTTCGGCGTGCTGGAGCTGATAAACGTGCTCGTCACGGCGGAGCTTGAGGCGGATAGTTTGGTGCAGGTGTTCACGGGAAACACGGCGTTTTTCGTGATGGAGATAATAGGCATCATCGGCTACATACTCGCCCGCATGAGATACAGAGCGTACAAATGATTTGGCGGCGGTATATTAAAATATGAACACGAAAAATATAAACATTTTCTGCATGAACTGCGGCCGCAGGCTTACCGCCGACGCACAGTTTTGTCCGAGCTGCGGCGCTGAGGTGGTGCGGTCAGAACAGCCCAAACAGCAAGAGCAGCCCGAGCAGATAGACCGCTACGCCACGCAGTATGCCGAAGACCCCGCGCCATACGAGCAGTTTGAGCCGTACGACACGCCGAGGTACGCTCCCCCGCCGAGCAAACCTGCTGCCCGCGGGCAGGAAGTGCCGAAGAGCCTTTACGCGATAGTGCTCTCGCTAACGCTGGCGGGCATGATAGTCGTAGGCGTTATCGGCGGAATGATAATACATTTCACGAGGTCGGGCGGGGAAAAGGTGCATACGGAAGCGCAGGTCGAAAGCGCGGAGTTGGCTCAAACAGCGCAGATCACACAGACTACACAGCCCGTGCAGACCACCACCTCCGCCCCTCAGCCCTCGGGCGGCGCGGCGTACTTAGTATTTATCCTGCCCGACAATTATTTCTATATGGACAACAGCGGCGATATGCACAACGTGCAGTAGCAGAAAAGCTCCCCCGAAATGAAAACTCGAGGGAGCTTTATTATGTTTGTTCACCCGCTCAAAACACCAACCGCGCAAACTCTCCCCCTAGCACAATATTCTTATTTGTCAAACTTGAAAGCGCCTTTCTCCATCATTGACAGCTTTTACGCCTGTCAAGATTGAAAACACATAGCATTTGCAGGGGTTTGCGCCATCTTTGACAAATAACTTTATTGACTGTGCCCCGTGACAATCGCCGTCAAACCGTCAAACCGTCAAACAAAAACGCCGACCGTTTATCCGCGCGGACAAACTCGGTCGGCAAATTTCTGCATAAATGAAAAACCGCCTAACGAATAAGCGGTCTCTCAAAAAGGAAAGTATGAAAAAGAAAAAATTTCGGGAATGCGAAAATTATTCAGCTTCGGGCTCGCTCTCAGCGCTCTCCTCAGCCTTTTTTTCCTCGGCGGTGTCAGCCGCGTCTGCCTCTTCGGCAGTATCTGCTTCGTCAGCAACGTCTGCCGCAGTTTCCTCAGCAGATTCGTCAGCTTCCTGCTCTTCGCCGCAGTCGCAGCAATCATCGCAGCAGCAGTCGTCGAAATCGTCGTCTAACTCTTCGTAATCGTAATCTTCAAGCTCTTTATGCTTCTTATATGCTATCGCAGCGGCAACGCCGAGAGCGGCAACGCCAACTGCCGCAGCAGCCTTTAATGCTTTTCCCATATTAAACAACTCCTTGTCTGATTTTTACACAATTGATACGGAAGCCTCGCCTGCGGCTCTCAGCGGCTCGTTAAAAGCCTGCCGCGTTCTAAACATCGGCTTCGTTTCATTGGTCTTATTATACCACGTTTTGCGCTGTAAATCAAGTATTTTTCAAAAAAATAAATTCTTTAAACCTTTTTTTGTGAAACCTGCACAATTGCGCTCAAAGATAAACAGCAATTTAGCCGATACAAATTCCAATTTGCGGCAGTTTTAAAATTGTTACATACTTACAAATCTGCAAATCACATATTGCCCGTCAGGTTCATGATTATCGCCGCCGCCGCCAGCGGAGCAGTTTCGCAGCGCAGTATACGCCTGCCCAGCCCCACGGGCTGCACGCCCGCCGCCGATATTCGCGCGGCTTCTTCTTCGGAAAAACCGCCTTCGCTGCCTATCAGCAGGCCTATCTCGCTGCCGCTTTTCAGCCCCAGCTGCGCCATCGGCACGCCGCCCTTTTCGTAGCACCATACCGCGCTGTCGCACTCGCTGAGCTTCTGCACCGCCTGCGATAGGGTGATAAGCCCGTACACCTGCGGCACTATCCCCCGCCCCGACTGCTTTGCCGCTTCCAGCGAGATCTTGGCGTAGCGTTTCAGCTTTTTGGCGAAGCTTTTTTCGTCCGGCCGCGATATGCAGCGCGAGGTCAGCACGAACGTGATGTCGTAAACGCCCAGCTCTACCGCTTTCTGCACTATTATCTCCGCCTTCTCGCCCTTCGGCATGGCTTGAAATAGGTGCAGGCGCACGTCCGCTTCGGCTTGGCAAGGCTCTGTACGCAGCACTCGGCAGGTCACGTTTTCGGGCGTTATCTCCTCCAAAACGCATTGGTAGTCTACGCCGTTATTGCATAGTGTGACCTCTTCGCCCGTTTTCATACGCAGGCTGAGGGCTATATGGCGCGCGTCCTCGCCGGTAACAAGACCGTGAGAACCATCTATACGGGAGGTGAAAAATCTAGGCATACAAATATTTCCTTTCGTGGCGCGCTGTGTGAACGCAGCTTAATATAATTAACTCAATTTTAATTTCCACAAACAGTATATCATATTTTCAAAAAAACTTCAATAATTTTCATAATAAAAACGATAAGTTTTCACACGCATATCACAATGGTAGGGTATCATATAATTGTCGAAAGGGACAAGGGGCGTAAGACCCCTGAGGATAACTTTTCGGCGTAGCATTTCATTTATGGTATGTAGGCTTTTACCCCAAGCCTTCATATATACAGCACGGCAGAGCAATCTGTCGGCTTCTCCCCTATAATTTTTTATTTTTTGGCCCCCGTCCTTACCCGACGGGGGTTTTTTTGCCCAAAAATACTGACAAAATGCGCCCGCTTACCCCTTTACAAATCCCGCGGGATATGTTATAATATATGTGTATGCACGCGCAGGTTATGCGCCTAATTTAGATAATAATTTTTCAGAGGAGAGTATTCATATGGCAAATACAGTATCAAAAGCAGGTAAGAAAAAACTGGAAGCTGACCTTGATTATCTCATTACCGTCCGCAGAGGCGAAGTAGCGCAGAAACTTAAAGAGGCGCGCTCGTTCGGTGACCTTTCCGAAAACGCTGAGTACGACGAAGCCAAAAACGAGCAGGCTATTCTCGAAGCCCGCATAAACGAGCTGCAGAATATCATCGAAAACTCGGTAGTAGTTGACGACGACGATATTTCCGTAGACGAGATCTCGGTAGGCTCTATAATGAAAATACGCGATCTGGAATTTGACGAGGTTGAAACTCTTCAGATAGTAGGCTCTACCGAATCTGATCCCGATAACGGCAAGATCTCTGACGACTCGCCCATAGGCAAGGCGGCGCTGAAAAAGAAAGTAGGCGAAGTATTTGAAGTAGAAGCCCCCGCAGGACTTCTGAAGTTTGAGGTACTCGAGATCTCGAAGTAAATATTTGAAAGGACGTTTTACATCTATGAGCGAAGTAAATACCAAGCCCGCCGCTGAGAACGCAGAGGGCGAGGCTGCTGAGCAGACCGAGCAGGATATAAATATATTAAAGAAGATAAGAATGGATAAGCTCGAGGAAATGAAGGCCGAGGGCAGAGATCCTTTCCAAATAACCAAGTTTGACGTTACCGCGCACGCGGCTGAAGCTAAAGAGCAGTACGAAGCGCTGGAGCAGAAGCTTACCGAGCAGGCGGGCGGCGACGAAGAGAAGCTGAAAGAGCTGCTCGAGGAAAACAGGATGACCGTAAGCGTGGCGGGCAGAGTAATGTCACGCAGACTTATGGGCAAGGCGAGCTTTTTCGACCTGCGCGACAGATCTGACAAGGTGCAGGTATATCTGCGCATGAACGAGGTAGGCAAGGAAGCTTACGACCAGTACAAGAAGGGCGATATAGGCGACATCGTCGGCATCACGGGCTTTGTTTTCAGAACGAAGATGGGCGAGATCTCTATACACGCTAAGAGCATAACGCTGCTTTCAAAGAGCCTGCTGCCGCTGCCCGAAAAGTGGCACGGACTGAAAGACCAGGACACAAGATACCGCCAGAGATACACCGACCTCATCTGCAATCCCGAGGTAAAGGATACATTCATCAAGCGTTCGCAGATAATATCTTCTATAAGAAGGTATCTTGACGGACAGGGCTTTATGGAAGTAGAAACGCCCATGCTGGTATCCAACGCAGGCGGTGCGGCGGCGCGCCCGTTTGAAACGCACTACAACGCGCTGAACGAGGACGTAAAGCTGAGAATATCGCTGGAGCTGTATCTGAAGCGCCTTATCGTAGGCGGACTAGAGAGAGTTTACGAGATAGGCAGAGTATTCAGAAACGAGGGCGTAGACGCGCGCCACAATCCCGAATTCACGCTGATGGAGCTGTATCAGGCGTACACCGACTATTACGGCATGATGGATCTGACGGAGAATATGTTCCGCCATGTAGCGCAGGAGGTATGCGGCACTACCTGCGTACCCTACGGCGATGTTATGATAGACCTCGGCAAGCCATTTGAGCGCATGACGATGATCGACGCTGTAAAGAAGTATTCGGGCGTAGATTTCGCGCAGGTAAAGGACACTGAGGAAGCGAAAGCGCTGGCCAAGGAGCACCACATAGAGTATGAAGAGCGCCACAAGCGCGGCGACATACTGAACCTGTTTTTTGAGGAGTATGTAGAGGAGCACCTTGTACAGCCGACGTTCATCATGGATCACCCGATAGAGATCTCGCCGCTGACGAAGAAGAAGCCGGAGAACCCGGACTATGTAGAGCGTTTCGAGCTTTTCATCACGGGCAGAGAGATGTGCAACGCATATTCCGAGCTTAACGACCCGATAGACCAGCGCGAGAGATTTGCGGCGCAGGAGGAAGCGTTAAAGCAGGGCGACGAGGAAGCGAACCACACGGACGAAGATTTCCTGAGAGCGCTGGAGATAGGAATGCCCCCGACAGGCGGCATAGGCTACGGCATAGACAGACTAGTAATGCTGCTGACCAATTCGCCGGCTATCAGGGACGTACTGTTGTTCCCTACGATGAAGACGTTGGAGTGATAAACCCTTGATCTTGCGGGGTTTTCAGCAGGTCTGACCGACGGCTTACGCCAATTTTACGCCAATCGGTCAGAAACTTATAAAAAAATATGATAACATATGAGAGATCACTGATGTTTTGGTTCATCGGTGATCTCTTTTTTATTATTTGGCACTGCCGCCCTTGAGAAGCTTTTCAAGGGTCTGAAATTCTTTCTTTTTGAAGTCGCTCGTGGCGTCGGTGTAGACGTTCATCGTAGTGCTGAAATCTGAATGGCCGAGTACGTCTTGAATCACTTTGAGGTTTATGCCCATTTCACACATTCGTGTTGCAAAGGTGTGGCGTAGGGTGTGACAACTGAAATCGGGTAATAGGGTGACGTTTTCGCTTTTCTGCGCTTCCGAAAGCACTCTTTTGTTGCAGTCACGGATTATCCTGCGCAATGCCCTGTTGAGATTGTTCTGATTATGTACATTGCCAAAGCGGTTTATGAAAATAAAATCAGAAAAGCCGTCGACTTTAACTTTGCATCTCAGCCCCGCTATATCCTGATACTCTTTCTCCTGTTCGAGCGCTTCCCTGACTTCGCTCATAATAGGCACGCTGCGGCTTCCCGCTTCTGTCTTAGGCTTGTGTATGCTGAACTGACATTTGTTCGTATCGTGCTTGTAGTAAACAAGCGTGTGGTTGACGCTGATAAAGCCGTTTTCAAGATCAACATCGCACCAGCGCAGCCCCGTTATCTCGCCAACACGCAGACCTGTATAAAGCATTGTAAGAAATACAGGATACCAATGCTGATAACGCGGCGTGCTGCGGAGGTAATCAAGAAAAAGTTCCTGTTCCTTTGCGGTAAGCGCCTGACGCTTCTGTATCTCCTTGCCGTGCATATGTTTCAGTTCTCTTATCGCATTGTCAGAGGGGTTCGCGGGGATAAGCCTGTTCTGCACTGCGAGTTCAAGCACTTGATGAAGCACGGTATTTACGTTGTCGATAGTAGAAACTTTTAGCCCGCGTTCTCTGTAAAGCATATTGTAAAAGCCCTTAACGTCCGAATACAGCAGTCCTGAGATCTTGCTTTTGCCGATATATGGATTGACGAACATTTCGTACATATACATATAATTCAGCATAGTGTTGTCCTTTAGCCCCATTTTATCTCTCACCCACATTTTATAGATGTCATTTACCGTGAGGTTTCGGGCGTTAGGCCTTATGCCTCTGAGAACATCGGCAGAGATTTCCTCTTTTTTCTCACGAAGTTCCTGCAGCGTGGGTGCATATATCACGCGCCTTTCGCCGTTCTGCGTCCAGCGGTAATCATAACCGCCGCCCGCACGTTCGCTTTCACCTTTTTTCAGCATAATGCCTTTGCTGTCTCTGCGCCTTTTTACCATAATAAAACTCTCCTTTCAAAATTCTGCCGACCATCGGCTTTCCGGACGGTCGGCATTTTTCACATTTCTCGCAGTTCAGATAGAATAAGCTCTCGACATATACTCGTCAAACTGCCTGCGCTTGATAAGCCTTTTGTTCCCCACCCACAAAACGAACGGACAGCGTTCGTCTGCCGTGAGTTCTCTCAGCTTGTGCTGACCGATGTTTGAATAAACGGCGGCTTCCTCGATAGTGAGGTTTTGCTTTTGAAATATAGGGACGTTGAGTTCCCTTTCTCTGACCATATCCATAATTGCTTACCTCCTTGGTATCATGAAAATAATGTATAAGTTAAATCACTGCTTTTTCCGTTTGTTCCAGACTCCATACTGTTTTGGTAGCGGGAACATGCCCGGTTCACGCTTTTTAGGCTTTTTATCTTCCGTTTCATCGGAACAAGGGGCATACTCTTTGAGCGAATCGGCGTTTATGTGATAAAACTTTTTCGTCCATTTGTCTTTCGACTTGCCCTGCTTTCTGATAGGGTATGTTCTGCTTCCGTCTTTTGACAGAATAAGCACATTTTCGTCAGCAAGGGCTTCGCCTATGGACTTTGCAGAAAGCCTTGACGAAAAAATATTTCTCAATTCCTTGCCGCTGATGATAAAGCTTCCCTCAAGCTGGTTATCATAATAATGAGGGCCTTCATCTAAATAACGAGGATCTTCATCTAAGCGTATCGCTTTACGAAATTTATTAATATCGTTAGTTACGTTTTGCGAATTTAAAATAGCGGCGGCGACTTTCTCGACTATGTTTCGAGAGGATGCATATTCGCTGCTGCGGTTTTCAAGGTGACGCAATGTGTCATCTATCTGTGCTTCGATAGAGTTTTCGATAGAACGGTGCCTTGTGATCATTGTCATATCATCGTGCGAAACGCTTCTGATAAACTCACAAAAAATATCGCAAATGCAAAACAGTAATGACTTTATAGCATAGTTTCGGTTAAAGCCCGAGTACCTCTCAGCCTTGTTTTTGTGATTCTTCACATCGCTAAGCTTGCTGTTAAGATCTTCGCTAAGTCTGTCATAATTTTTGCAGACCCATTCGATAAAGCACCGCACCATTTCAAGATACTGATCTTTATTACGGCAAAGCTTGTTGATCTCCTTCGGCGGTATCGGATCTTTAAGATTTACTACAAGACAGCGATTTAGCGTGCTTGAACTTTTAAGCAGATATTCACCCGTCACAAAAAGCATACTTTCATTTTTGATCCTTTTGCCGTCACGGACTATCTGCCCCGGAGTTTGAACACGTTTGAGATTTTCCGAAAGTTTCTGTTCGTTATTCTCTCTTTCTCTGTTGGAATCAGTGCCGCAGAGGTCGTCAATTGCCACGCAACAATGCTTGTACTCGAATATCTTGTCGATCTCGCTTTTATTGCTGTGCAGATTTATAATATTTGGACTGCCCTCGAAATAATCTACAAGCAGTTTGGTTATCGCAGATTTTCCCGAACCCGAATCGCCGTAAACGTAAGTGTTGAACTCAAATCTGCTTCTTTGCGATTCGTCTATAAGTGGCATTATGAATGGCGTAAGTGCCGCCATAAGCAATACGCCGGGTATATTATCTGAATCAAGAAAATCCGATACCCACGGCATAAATTCAGCATTTTGCGTTGACAGCGGGCGTTTAAATTTTGCGAGGGCTTCGTTCTGCGGGGCTATATCAACGCCTATACGTTCCATATCGCCAATAATGCAGTTGCCAAGCAGAAAAACGTAATGCGCATCGGAATCTTTCTCTGCGGGAAAGCGATTATAGCCCTGGTCGAGAGAATATCTGATTCGGGGTTCCTTATTAAGAATAGCTCCTTTAATAGTTTCCGACAAAAATCTGTTACATACGCTTTCGCTTTTTACAAACTTGACATCATTACGTGGGATAAAGCGCATAGCATTTTTTAGATCGTAGTACGGGATCGTTGCAAAGTAGTTTTTTTCTTCCACTATAAATTTGACTTCAACATAGGTATCACTTGTGACACCCGAAGTCAAAAACTTTACTTCGTAGTAATCGGTTATTTCTATAAGAGCGTTTGAAAAATGCTCGCCGTGATAGTAGATACCGTCCGGACCTGCTGAGTAGCCCCTGGGGTAATTTTTTATTTCCATAAGTAAGATCCTTTCGAATAATTTAATGTTCACATTATATCACCTTCTTTTTTATGTTGCAAATTCGCACTTTTTACACTTTTTACAGCTTCGGAACAATTTCAGCTATTTTGTATAATAAAAATGTGATATATTTTAGAAAAAAAGAGCCGACTTTTTTCTAAATAAAAATTTTTTATCCGTTTTTGTAATTATAGGGAGGTAATTGTGGTGGCAAAATCAAAATGTAAAAAAATCATAAATTTCAATGATCTAAGATGTGATAGCTTTGACAACACATTATGTAACATTTCTGAGGAAGAAAGATTTGATTTTTTGAATCTTTTGTATAATGATATGTCTCAGAAGATACTGATTACTCCGAAACATGATACAAGTAAAATACGTTTTGATTTGATTCGCGGTATTGTTCCCGCCATCAGCACAAGAAGATTTGAGTTTAACGACGACGCACACACATTGGTGCCTTTAAAAAGCGAAAAAGATGTCGTCAAACTGTTCTTGAATATAATAAATAAGAAAAAAGCCAAAGATGCTAAGCGAAATGTTGAAAGAATCAAGGATGATCCGGAAAAGACTAGGAAAAATCTTTTTACCTTCATAAAGAACTATGGCTTCTTTTTCCCTATTACAGATGATGAGTATATAGAGTATGGTAAAATGATCTGTTTAATAGAGCGATTCTCAATTCTTGTTGACCTGATCCATGAGATCTCGTTAAATCTAGATAATGATAATTATTATCAAACTATACTTGCACTTGTATTAAAATTATTGCTTTCTAAGCCGGTAGAAATAAAATTGCAAAATTACACATACAGATCCTGTGTACATAACTATTATGATCTAATAAATGGTCCATATCATTTGAAAACAGATAGTAGTAGACTAGGGAGTTGGGGAACGAACAGTGACGATGATAAGTATGGTTCTTATGAAACAAAAATTAGCAACGATGAATTGAATGAAATATTTGAAGAGTGCTTTCCCGAAATTTCAGAAAAAGAAAACGAAGAAGCGGAGAATTCCAAGGAAAACAAAGAAGAATCTGATACTGAGATAATCGAAGCAGAGAATTCCAAGGAAAGCGAAGAAAAATCTGATCTTGAAAAGATTAAAGCGGATTTAAATATAAATGATGTAAACCACGTAGGTTCCCTTTATTATCAAAACAATGCGCTATTTTTTAATTTCGAAAATCTTAAAAACAATGTAGATGATCTTAAAATTATTGTTTTTATGAAGCTGTATTTTGAACAAGTTGGGATAGTGAAGGGATGTATAGAAAAAGTAGCAGATATAGAAAATGTAACAGAAAATTGTGCAGCAGACAAACGTATAGTAACCCAACTAGAATATGTCGGCAAACCGGATTTGAAGAAGTTCACACCAAAGATGAAAGAAGCATTGATAATCATAGCTAAGAAGGTTATTTGCGATGAGATCGAGCATAACATAAAAAATATTAGACCGAGTTTTGACTTAGAAAAAGGACTTTCGTTAAGGGTGAACACACTTTTGGAGGCGATGTATTATTCATTATTACTGAATTATAAGCAAGGTCAGGGGTATCGACGCTGCACAAGGTGTTATGAATATTTTCTTATGTCATTAACAGACAATAAGAGAAAAAATTGTGGTAGCAGAAAGGATTATAATAATAAGAATTCTAAACCGATCGACTTAAATAAATAGAATCTTCTGCTTGATTTTACCATAAGCAAAGGGCATCTTATTGCAAACAGTTAGCATACTATATATGTAAATTATAAAATATACTGTAATTTTACTATAAAAAAATAAGTTTAAAAACCACAATGATAAGGGTTCAACCGTTACCATTGTGGTTTTTTTGTAAGTATTTCAGATTTTCTGTCTATATATAAATGTAAAGCTGCTGCATCTTTTTTGTCATTTTTAGGGCACTTCTCCCCCTTACCCCCATAATTCTTATTTCTAATTTTAGGGAGTTTTGATAGCTGGTATTATATAAATACTGCTTACTAAATAATAGTTGTGAGGTTAATATTTTTATATATTTGTCTGTGACATAAAATTCAAATAGCAAGATAACATGAAATTAATTTGACAAATATTTGTTGAAAATTAATTGTTAGGAGGTATTATCTTGAATATTTATTTCATAGATACGCTGGAACTTACTTACAGTTCCGACTTCGATGACATAATTAAACTAACTAAATATTTTAAAATGGTAGACCCTAAAAAAGGGGCAGGCAATAAAGAATTTATTTCCACTGAATTAAGTGGTATGGGCATTATAATAAAAACAAGAAGAAGCAGTAAGGCTGAATTGTATAAAAATAGCAATAAGTACAAATTAGTACTTAGGATAAATCCCAACAAATTTTACAAGCCGTATATGAAAACGGAGCATATAAGCAATATTATAGAATTTTGCGATATGGTCGAGCGGTTGGATATGCAGATACAGTATTGTTTTAGCGGCTTGACGATAGACGATTTTGAGATCACGAGGGTCGATCTGACGGAGGATATTCACGGTATCCCTGAGGACAAAATTACTCAGTACATACGCATTATGCGTCAGTTGTATTTGACGCTGGGTTTTCATCACAACAAGAAGCTTGAGGAGAATACTGAGGATTTTGATCCTGACAGTTCATTCAATGCGGTCAATGACTCTAAAAAGGTAGAATTTGTTGTATATAACAAGGGTCACGAAGTTCGCAGTAAGAAGAACAGCAGTGATGAACAGAAAGAACATTACAAGGACACGATGCGTGTTGAAGTAAGGTGCAGGAAAAAGTTTGCGGACAAGCTTTCAGAGAAAGTATACACGGCTCAAAAGCTGGTGGAAATATACCGTAAGAGAATGGAAGTCATAAGAGATGTTTTCGATGATGTTTTTGTGCTCAACAAAGACAGTTGTTTTATATCGCCCTACTGGCAGAAAAAGCAGATCAAAAAGTACGTTTCGGGCAAGACAAAGCTTGGCGAAAAGATGAATGATTTTTCAAAGCAGCTTGCGCACGCCTCACGACCTACCATGGAGAGCGTGATCGAGAACAGCGAGAAATGTCAGCGGTCAGTTTCAAAGCTGCTCAGCAAATTTGAGGATATGGGCATTTCATCGGTTACGACAAGCGACAAGGAAACTCCGTTTTTACAGTCGCTGAACACGCTTTTTGGGTTTTCTCCGCCGAGTGAGGAGGAAAAGGCGTTGTATGAATATATACGCAGAAAGTCTAGGGGGAAAGAGGTGTTTTGGTATGGGGGAGATGATAGAGGGTGATTTGTTGGGATCAAAAGAAGAACTATTTGAAATAGGCGATGAATCTCAAATAGTTCTTCTATGGTTGTTATTTCCAATATCTATCAAGTGCTTCTGAACAGTATGTCAGCAGATCAGACATATCATTATCGTTAAAGTGCTTCATTATGCTCTTGTCGATCTGCAATATGCCGAGATATTTTGAATGGTGCATATAGCCCATATCTTCAAACCTCTTGAATGGATTACTTAGTATCAGCTTCTCTACATCTTTCAGAGTATAGTTGCCCTCAGTAAAAATACATTTTTTCTTCTCAGCGGGCAATCCTTGTTCTTTACGATCTTTATAATACTCTGAAAAAGCATATGCAACATCGTTAAGCCCTGCTTCACCCTTTTCATTCATAGTCGAGATAAGTGAAATTAGGAATACAGGCTTGTATGAATAGCTCATAGTCATTTTCTTGCAAAAATCCATAAATAATCGCTTTCGATTAGTGGGGGTTATTTCAGTCCAGCCAAATTCTTTGCAGAATTCTTTTACGCGTTCACGCTCAAAATAGTAAAGTGTTTTATTTTCACTTATGGGAACTTCCAGATCAGCTTTTATTTTGCCCTCTCTGATATATTTACCGATCGTTTCGCCTTGTGCTGAAACGTGACGGGTAAGCTCAAGCTGAGAATACATCTTATCTGCTTTCTCCTGCCAATTGAACAGATCAATGATCTCATAGTCGGTAGCGTGGATAGGATAATCAATAAGAACAGTAGGCTTATCACCATGTTTGAACATATCCTTATCCCAAGACATACCGTGTTTAGTTCCAAGAACCATTCCGCCGGGAACGTATTCGCTGATATTAAGTATTCTGTGAAGTGAGTATGGGCAATTGAACATATTGGCGTTATCTACAAAATCAAAGACCATAAGAAACTCTTTGCCTTCGTGGATACGCATACCTCTTCCGAGCTGCTGCATATATATTGTTTTTGACATTGTAGGTCTTGCCATAAACAAAACTTCGGTTATGGGGCTGTCCCAACCCTCGTTAAGCAGGTCACAGGCACAAAGAACTTTTATCTTTTTATTCTCATAGTCTTTAAGTATTTGCTTGCGTTTGCTGTTTTCTGTTTTTCCTGAAACACTTTCAGCCTTAACGCCATTGTTTCTCAGTAATTCAGCTATTTTATCAGCATGATCGACAGAAGTGCAGAAAATTACTGTCGATTTATCTTTTACATATTCAAGATAAGTATCAACTATCAGTTTGTTTCGTTCAGGAACAACGACTGTTGTTTCAAGATCCATCGAATTATATTTAAATCCGTTTATACGCACATCAGTCAAATTTATATTCGTTTTTACCCTGATACAGCGTACAGGCACAAGAACTCCGCTTTCAACGGCATCTTTTATATCAAGTTTATGGGCCACATTCTGAAACACTTCAAGCAGATCTTCGCCGTCCGCACGCTCGGGGGTAGCTGTTAGCCCGAGAGTAAATGAAGGCCTGAAATAGCTGAGAATGGTAGCGTAGCTTTTTGCAGAAGCATGGTGGCACTCATCTATTATCATGTAATCAAAGTCATCGGGACGGAAAAGATCAAGATTTCTGATAATACTTTGGATACTGCCGCACACGACCTGTGTATCTGTTTCGTGATAGTTTTCATAAAATCTTCCTACAGAAACTTCCGACCATAACTTCTCGAAATTTTCAACACCCTGTTCAACAAGTTCTTTTGTGTGAGCAAGAAACAAAACTCTTTTTCCGATAGATCTTGCGTCCAGCACGCCAATAGCTGATTTTCCTGAGCCTGTTGCACCCTGCACAAGAGCAATTGTTTTTCCCTCTTCGCGCATTTTATTAAGACTTGCCAAAGCCTCTTCTTGGTGCTCTCTGAGTTCAAAGACTTTCCCTTTCTGTGAGGGCATATCATCGTCTATATATGTAAGCGTAGGAGTATAGCCTAAAAAGGTGACCAGCTCATCTTTTACTCGTTCGGGTGTTTTATCAAGCTGTGAATCAGTCCAACGGAACACTTTCCAGCCATTATGAACCATGCTGTTTTGTTTCAGCAGATCATCAATGTACTTGTCTTTTGAAACCTTAGTCGGGTTGTGCCATGTTTCACCGTCTATTTCAAAAGCGATCTTATCCGCTTCGGTTTTTATTGCAAAATCAATAGTTCGATGTTTACCGTAAATATCTACAAAGGGGTACTGAAGATAGACATACTGCCCTTTTTCAGCACCAAAAACATCGCAAAAAAGCTGAACAAATTTTTCTTCAGCACTACTGTTCCCTGCATTATTTGAGAGCCTAGTCAGCATCTTCGATCACTTCCTTTAAAAGCAAACGTTTTTCAAAGCCTCCGCGATTTGCGGCTTTTTCTTTTCTCACGTTATCAAGTTCCTCAGCAGAATAACCTCTTGCAACAGCAACGGCTTGCATTACTTCGAGAAGATCAGCCAGTTCCTCTATTGACTTGTCAGACTGATATTCTGCAAGCTCTTCATTAAGTTTGCGGTCAAGATACTGTATGTAGATTTCTTTATCCATTACCTCAACAACACATTTCTTACCCGACTTTTCGATTATTTCAGGGATCTTGTCACGTACAAGTTTGTCATACTTTATTGTTTTCATTACAGCCTCCCGGCTTTTGGTTTTATCGCTCATTTCGCTATTAAGCCTTTCACAACTTAAAATAAATATCAGGCAGAATTACTGCCGTTTCGGTTTCGTCTTCTTTGCCTTTCCAAGCGCATATAAAACGTATTTTTGCGTCATAAAGTTTGTATCCGTCTGCAATTAATTTTTTGACCTTTTCATAACAAGCTGAAGAGAACTGCAAAACAGGCAACAGTCTCTCTTTATATCGAATATACAATCTGTTGTTTTGTGCGTACAGGTGCGTGCCGCTTCGCAGTTGCAGTATCAGCAGCTTTTTATCCTTGAAAAAGTCAAGATACACATCTCGGTGAGATAACTGCATTATCAATTCGGTAGGCTTAGAGTATGAGTGCAGGTCGATCTCGTCCGTGGATGCTGCATCTGTAAATTTATCAAAGACATCACCCGTGTAGTGCATGTGCAGAAGTGATTTCGCCCTTGTTATCCCAACATAGAGTTTTCTTTTTGATTCGTCGGTATCAAGGTCAGGATCATTCAGCATCATAAAAACATTGTCAAACTCTCTGCCTTTTGACTTGTGCATAGTTGACACAGTGACCACACCCTGCTTGCTCTGATAAAAGTCCTCTATTTTTGATTCGTGCAGGAACATATCAAAGTCAGTGCGATATTTTCTTGCATTGGTTTCTGCAAAAGCGGTGAGAATATCAAGTATCAACGGCAGACATTCGCTATTGCGGTATTGCTGTTTTAGCTTTTCAATGGCATTTTTCCATTGGTTATCGCTTATAACTGGCGTGACCTCCTCACCCTCTACTTGAAGCTTCTTCAAAAAGTAACGTATCTCCGCTATGTCATACATATCAAAGCCGTCGATAGATTGGATAAGTTTTGCGGGAATATTCCGTTGTTTGAGAATGCCCATTACGATCAGAGCTTCTCTGTTTGTGTTTGTAAGGACGCAGGTAGTTCCTGCCACATTTTCAGCCTCTATATCGTCCACCACAGCAGTTTCTATGTATTTTCCACTGTGCTTTATAAGCTTTGTTTCACCGCTGAACTGCGAAACAGCTACAATATCCTCATCCTTCATTCTGTCAGATATTTCTTTTACGAATCTATTGGCGAAAGAAACTACGCTCTGACAGCTTCTGTAATTATCAACAAGAGAGTATTGGTTAGCATTGTGCTCAGTGATGAGCTTTTTTAGAAATGCCGAATCAGAGCCTCTGAACTGATATATGTTTTGGTCATCATCACCCACGGCAATAACACGCATATCATCATTACGCTCCATAAGTGCTTCCACAAGCTGATATTCATATTTATCCATATCCTGTGCTTCGTCGATAACAAGCACTGTTTTGGTTATTCGGCCAAGGTCTACATCACCACTTTTTATAAGCTCGCCTGCATCCTTGACGATATTTTCTGAATCTTCGATATTTCCGATCTTACCAAGCAGGTCAAAGCAATATGAATGGAAAGTCTTTATTTCCACAAAGCTTGCCGCATTACCGATGAGCTTTTTTAGACGCTGTTTAAACTCGATAGCTGCCGCCCTTGAAAAAGTCAGCATGAGAAGCTGTTCGTGCTTTATGTCCTCCAACAGCAGTAAAGCCGCCAGCTTATGCACCAGCACTCTTGTTTTACCGCTTCCGGGGCCTGCTGAAACAACAATGTGTTGAGATGTATTGTCACGAATTATCTCAAGCTGTCTTTCAGAAAGTGTGTCAAAAAGCTGACTGTATTTTGCAGGCGTGATATTTCTTACTATCTGAGCGGCACGCTCCCCCGAAAAATACTGCGACAAGAATTGCTTATAATCCATTTGGAAATAGTCATTGACAAAACGCAGAGCTTCATCATAATTTCGCACCATCATATTTGCGTATTCGCCAACAATATGTATCTGCTGTATTTTCTGCTGATAAAATTCATTCAACTGTTTGTAGTCCTCAAGCTTGTACCTGATCTTATTATCGAGAACAAGCCTTTTTATCCTCATTCCGCTGTACAGAACAAGAAATCCGCCCTCAAGCTTGATAGCATTTATTTTTGAAAGAAACAGCAACGCTTCCTCGATGTCCTCCTCCGAAACGTCAGCGTCATATGCGTTCATAAGCTCAAGGATAGAAAACCCTACCAAGACTTCTTCTTTTTCGCCTGCCGCAAAGTCGCTGTTTTCAAATAGGTAATGAATGATAAACTCAGCAATGCGATAACTATTTTCACGTTTTTCGGCAAGGGCCTTGAAATTAAGCTTTGGAACTATAAGCACTTTATTTGTGGCGGCATCCTGCTCTTTCTGAATGTAGCTTCGTATTGTCCAGTAATAAAACAACGTTTTGATCGAATTGACAGAGCTTGACTTTATTCCATTTGCGAGTGCCGCTTCGTTAAGTTCTTTGTAATTCATACAAAGTTTGTCTGCGTCAATGTAGTTAAGCAAGAACTTTTCAAGTGTCTGAAATTTGCGCAGCACAAGAAGCGATTTGTTTTCAGTATCTGTTTTGAAAATATATGCAGTAAGGTCTTTGGTATCGGCAAGAAGTTTATCTTCTCTCATCATTTGGATCGAGTGGATAATATCTGATTTCTGTAAGCCTAAACGGTCTGCGAGATAATCGACTCTCGACTCAGCGTCCTCATTGCCAGCTCTGGAAATGCTCTTGCTTGATATCAACGAGCTGATTATTCTTTTGGCTGTAACACGTTCCTGCTCGTCGGTAAAGCGCAAAGACGACTCTATCTGCTGAGATGCTTCTATCATATTCTTTACAAGTATGCTGGTCGCATATACTCTTGGAACATTTTTACCTCTTTGAAGATAACCTGCATTTTCAAGAGCCTGTATCGCCGTTTTCACTCTCGTTTCTATGTCGGCAACGCTGTCGTCCCAGCCGGCTTGCCTTGCTACTTCAAGCGGCGAACAGCATACCTCAGGACGTGTTTTGGTCAGGTCTTTTACAGCTTTCCAGACCTGCTGTATCTCGCTTATGCTTAATTTTGTCTGATTGAGCAGCATAAAATGCTTATCAAGGTCGCTGTCATTGAACAATACGTAACATTCTGCCTGAAGAGATGGGTCACGCCCTGCACGGCCGGCCTCCTGCACATAATTCTCCAAAGAATCTGAAATATCATAATGCACAACGAGCTTGACGTTGGCCTTGTCAACGCCCATACCAAAAGCCGATGTAGCAACGATGATCTGTATCTCATCATTGATGAAAGCTTCCTGATTTTCCTGCTTTTCACTGCTTTCCATTTTTCCGTTGAAAGCCCGTGCTTTAAATCCGTCGCTCGTAAGCTTTTCGGCAAGCATTCTTGTACGTTTAGTCCTTGATACATAAACTATGGTGGGACAATTTTTCTGTTCGATAAGTGAACGCAGGGTATCATATTTCTCAGCGTCGGTTTCTTTATATAAAACCTCATAGCGGAGGTTCGTTCTTGAAGCACTTGTTGCAAACAATTCGAGCTCAATGTCAAGCTTATTCTTGAAATATTCTTTGATGTCGCTTATGACTTTCTGCTTTGCCGTTGCAGTAAAGCAAGACACAGGTATCTTGCAGCCGTCGCCCTTCTTCTCCTGCAACTCTCTTATAAAATCGCCGATATACAAATAGTCAACACGGAAATCCTGTCCCCACGCAGAAAAGCAGTGGGCCTCATCAATAACAAATCTTGCAATATGGCGTGACAAAAACAGCCTCTCTATCGTAACAGAACGAAGCGACTCGGGAGAAATATACAGAATAGAAGCCAGCCCTGATTCAACGCGGTCGATAGCCTCAGCTCTTTCAATAGGGCTCAGCAGACCGTTTATGGTAACAGCGTCAGCGATACCTCTATTTTCAAGGTTATCCACCTGATCTTTCATTAAGGACTGCAAAGGCGAAATGACAACAGTCAGCGCCCTTTCGGTCTCGCCTGCCATAAGTGCGGGGATCTGGAATGTAAGTGATTTACCGCCGCCCGTTGGGAAGATAGCCAGCAGAGATCTATGCTCAGCGGCGGCATTCACTGCATTTTCCTGCAACGGCTCACCATTATATGTACGAAAATCAGGGTATCCAAAGTATTTGCTGAGATATTTTTTAGGATCAAGTTCAGACTTGCAGTAGCCGCATTTGCCACATGACGTATTTCTTAATGCCTTTAATACTTCGTCTACCTTTGGATAATTCATTATCACCCACCTTGGTATAAGCGAATATTTTTCAGTCGCAGATATCATAGCAAGTGAGTAGGCAAGCTCAACCGGTGAATAGGTTATAAAATTTGATAATGGTGCGTTTTCGCATATTCTGCCTGAGAAATACACTAATATAGCGGCTTCAAGGTCATCATCGGCTGAATAATCAAGATATGAGAAAAAGCCTGAAAAATATGGGCTGTCTTTCAAAAGCATATAGTATATCTGCTTCAGTTCATTATCAAGGCTCTGAAAAGCATTTATCTCATCATAAAACAGGCTCATTGCTTTCAGCGAGTCGTTCAGCGGATTGTTAAGTTCGTCGGTGCACAGCTTATCGTCCTTCAAAAGCTTATGATAAGGTCTGTTCGGGAACATCAAAGGTGAAAGATAGAGAGTGTCGATATACTCAACATTCTCGGGAGCTGCTATGTATTTTGAATCGTGGTCAATAATATTGTGTCCACAAAGATACGTTGCGTTTGAAATGAACGAATGAAACTCGCTGAAAGAACCCGTATGCAATTTTTCTCCGCTTTCGCTAACTGCTCCGAAATCGTAAGCTTTGTTATCGGCTTCGCTGACTTCTGTATCGACGAATATTATTGGTTTCATTCATTCACCCCATTATATTATTTTTGTACTAATAAGTTAATCAATATGTATATTATACCATGAAAATAGAGGGTTTTCAATACTTTTTGTGGAAAATGCGTGGATCAATATGATTTGTATTATAGAAGCAGGCTGTTGCGTACACCACAACAGCCTGCTCTTTCACCTCTTCCTCAAAAACTCAATAACACTAAACTTGTAAATCCTCCACCTGCTGCCTATCTTGAACCCCTCTATCTCCCCTGTTTTAAGATAACGGAGCATAGAGTTTTTTCCTATCTTTAAAAGCTGCTGACATTCTTTAGCGGTAAGTATATCGGGAATATCGTCAAACATAATTTATCATTCCTTTCAAAAAATATCGGTTTATCTTAATGTTCGGCGGTTTTGATAAGCACTTTTCGGAAACTTACTCTTTACAAATATACATCATCTTTGTGAAGTAACGCAAATGCGGAAAGGAGGGCGTTACGATGAACAAAGCTAAAGTTATACTCGTGCTTGTGGGCAGCGTGCTGGCGGAGATAGCGCAGGAGATCATCACCTACATCGCAGATAAGGACGAGTGAACACCATAGGCAGGCTTTCGGGTCTGCCTTTAATTTTTGTATTTGTAAAGGAGTTTTAAAATGAGCGAACTTACCTATTGCAGCATTTGCGGCTGCGCTTTAGAGGACGAGGCGGAATGCTATGAAGTCGAAAACGAGATACTTTGTCAGGATTGCTACGATAACGAAACTGTGGTATGCGACCATTGCGGCGAACGCTGTATCGAACGAAATACCGTGAGCGATGAGAATACTATCCTCTGTATAGATTGCTATGATAATCATTATTACCGCTGTTCAAACTGCGAAACTATCGTGCATTCTGACGATACCTATTGGCGTGGCGATAATGCCTATTGCCGTGACTGTTATGACGATTGCTGTGATAATGGCGAATACATCAACGATTATTACTACAAGCCTAAGCCCGTGTTTTACAAGCTGCCGAAAGAAGACAACGTGCGTTTTTACGGCGTTGAACTAGAGATAGACGGTGCAGGAAGATATGATGATAATGCGGAGAAGATATATGATACAGCTAATGTTCAGAATGAAGTGCTTTACATAAAGTCAGACGGCTCGCTGGACGAGGGAATGGAACTTGTCAGCCACCCTTGTTCCATAGATTTTCATCGAAAGAAGTTTCCGTGGGAGGATATTGTGAGAAAAGCGCTTTCTCTTGGCTACCGTTCGCATAATACGTCTACCTGCGGACTTCACGTCCATATAGGCCGAAAACAGCTTGGATATTCCTATGAGGAACAGGAAGACGTCATAAGCCGAATAATGTTCTTTTTCGAGAGCCATTGGAACGAGCTTTTCAAATTCTCACGGCGTACTGCATACAGCGTTGACCGCTGGGCAGCAAGACACGGTTACAATGACAAGCCGAAAGAGATACTTGAAAAGGCAAAGAAAAGCACTAAGGGCAGATATGCCTGTGTGAACATAACAAATGCTGATACTGTGGAGATAAGGCTGTTCAGGGGCACTCTAAAATTCAACAGCTTTATGGCGACGCTTGAACTTGTTGACAGCATATGCGAAAATGCAGTTTGCCTTAATGACGATGATATGAACAAGCAATCTTGGGCGGATTTTGTGCTGGGCATAAAGCCTGAATATACAGAACTTATCAGGTATCTGAAAGAGAAAAGGCTCTATGTTAACGAGCCTGTCAGCGAGGAGGATTAACTATGTGTGCGATATTTGGATTTGTAAATTACAGACGTTCGCTCAGCAGGAGCGAGATGAAAGAACTTATCAACAGGTTATCCGTAGAGTCTGAGGTAAGGGGCAAGGACGCAACGGGAATAGCGTATGTGAAACACGGCGAACTTAAAGTTTTCAAGAGAGCAAAGCCTGCTCACAAGGTAAAGCTTTATGTGCCGGAGGACACGGTTATCCTCACAGGTCACACGAGAATGACTACCCAAGGCGACGCTAGGTACATTTACAATAACCACCCGTTCACAGGCAAAACTGCGGACGGGTCTTTTGCTTTATGTCACAACGGCGTGCTTTACAACGACAGTCAGCTTGCAAAATCTGAACGTTTGCCGAAAAGCAAGATAGAAACTGACAGCTACGTTGCCGCACAGCTTATTGAGAAATACGGCAAACTTGACTTCAAGACCATAGCGAAGATGTCAGAGGCGGTAGAAGGCTCTTTTGTATTCACGATACTAAGCGACAAGAACAAGCTTTTCATAGCAAAGGGCGACAATCCGCTCTGCCTTATCCATTACAAGCAGTTAGGGCTGTATGTGTACACGTCCACAGAGGACATTATGAAGAACGTGCTGAAAGGCTGTTTCCTTGAAAAGCTGCCGTTTGAAGTGATAAAAGTCACAGAAGGGGAAATCATAAGCATTGACAAGCGTGGACATTTTGAGAAAAGCAGCTTTGTACCGAACGAATTTTGCTATGGTTGGAACTATTACGGATACAGAAAGCCCGCTTATGACGATGATGAACTTTTTGATATATGCGGAATGTTCGGGGTATCGCAGGAAGATCTTATGCTGCTTTACGATATGGGCTACACGGACGAAGAGATAGAGGGTATGCTTTGCGACAGGAGTATGTTGAGGGAGTGTATCGAGGAGGCTAGGGTGCTGGTGGGAGAATATTATTAGGAGGTATCTTATGGCATACACATTCAGCGGAAGCAGATACGTCACAAGCGGCGTGGCAGAAAACTTCCCTATTGAATTGCAAGTGGCGTTATTTTCAGCCGTAGAGCAAATGCGAGAAAAGGTCAGCGGACAGCTTGATTATCTGCAAGTTTTCGAGATAGTGACAGGGGTCAAAGGGCAGAAAAAATTCCTGCACATTTATCATATGCAGGAATGCCCTGAGGCTAAGCTTGAATATTTCATACCGACCGACGTGGAGGTAAACGACAAGGCGTATATGATCGACGATGTGGATCATATTACGCTGCTGTTGGCGGAGGAGTATTGAGTTGAAAAGGAATCACAGCTTTAGAGGAGGCTGTGATTTTTTTGCCCTGAACTCACCTCTCCTGTACCTATTTACCTTATAATCATGCTTCAAAGTGTCGGTCTTGTCTATGTGGCAGACGTACAAATTTACCTTTTCCCCTCTCATCGCCTATTCCCATTAGCCAGATCGTTAACAATATCAGCAATGTTCTCCAGCTGCCTTTTGTTGAGCTTTTTCAGGTCAG